>Ga0209533_1000206_pt1 | contig 56424 bp, 50 predicted proteins | sample COG_04_FD_184748 | JGI IMG/M metagenome (GOLD analysis project Ga0209533, IMG submission 184748) | Pelagic Microbial community sample from North Sea - COGITO 998_met_04 (SPAdes) (version 2) | ecosystem: Environmental > Aquatic > Marine > Neritic zone/Coastal water | place: Helgoland, sampling...
ATAATTTAAGAAAATTTGTTTATCGTCAAACTCTCCAAATAGCCGCTCAAGTAGCCCAAAAATCAAAGCTTATTATCAAGCTTTTACTGATGATTTTGGAAGTTATTTTATTTTTCTGTAAAAAAAACAACTTACTTGAGTACTTATCCGGAACTCGACCGATAATCAATCTTCAGCTTAAAAAGCCTTTTGCAATAAGGAATTTCCTTAGTTGCTTTAGGTTAATCTCGCATGAAGGGAAAGAGAACCTATCATATTTTTTTTTATTGGCAAGTATTTTCATGGATTTTTTTAGCCTAAAAAAGCGCTTATTACCTATGAGGCTAGGAAATTCAACTAAAAAGGCGTTGCAGAAACATGCCTGCAACGCCTTATGTAGTCAATAAGCTTACAATAATTAAAAGCCTTTGACTTTAAGTCCGATCGTGAGGATAGAGTCTGTTTCTAATTTGATGCCTGCAAAGTCTTGATAGACAGGGTAACTCAAATCGACAGCTAATGTAACGATCTCATTAATTACCAAAGCAGCGCCAATACCTAGCCACAGGGTTTCACTCTCATAGTTTTCGCCGTAAGCGGTGGTAACTGTATTTTTGGTTGGGCTAAATGGCACTGATTGAGCCACGTCAGATTGCGTACCTTTTAAAGCTCCAATTTTTTCATACTTCAATGAGAGGTTGCTTGAGATTTTTTCTGTTAGTTGACAGCCTACCCAATTCTCTAACTTAAATTCATGACCGAGACGGTAGTCGTGTGAATTTTCATGCAAACGCAAAACCCCTTTGGCACTTACGCCATAATCAAAGCCGTTAAAATGATGTAGATAAGTTAAAGTAGGCAAGAAGTCTACTGTTCCAGAACCTAGCTGCATAGGAGCTGGCAACTGGCGCTCGACCCTGCCGACCAAAGGCACTGGAACCGTGTCTTGCTCTCTAATAGATCCAGTTGGAAAACTAAAGCCTATACCCGTAAGTAACTGAGATTTTTTAGCCTCTTTTAAGGGTACGAGTGCTTTAATTTTAATATCTCCCACACCTTGAGTTTTAGTCGTAAAGTTAGCTGAGCCATTATTAAATCCAATAAGTGGTGTGGTGCTATCAATACGATGATCCATGTCTATACGCTTATAAGGCAGCATGAGCATTAAAGTGATTTTATCATTAGGTGCATACATCATACCTAAACCATGCATCTCCATAGCCATGCGCTCAGGTGCTACGACATAACCTGTAGCGCCTGCGTGAACTGCAGATGAACTCAGGCGGTCCGTGCCTGAACGTAAGCCTTCCATATCCATAAACATACTACGGTAAGCAAACATCCATTCACCCTTGGCATGTGTGTGGGTCTCCATGACTGAAATAGGAGCTAAATCAGTGTGATTATGCTCACTATGATCAGCACAACTGCAAATTTCTGTCATGACAGATTTTGACTCTGCATCGCAATACCTACATTCTTGTGCTTGAATAAGGTTCAAACACCCAACAATTAATAAATAATATAAATTTTTCATTTTTAAATGATAACTAGTTTGTTTTCGAGCGCGCTAGTCCATACGCTCATACTCGTAAAAATCATCTCTAAATCATATAGAGATATTAGGTAACTGGTACGCACCAATTCTAAGATGCGCTTTTACAGTAATAATTACTGCTTATATTATATACAGTGATTGGGGAGGAGGCGTTTCTATAAACGACTCATTCATACTAATAGATAGCTGGTAACTATCTGTGTGATAAATAGCACTTGCATTAATGACAAACTTCACCTTGGTTAGATTAGGGAATTTCTTCGGCTTCTCCTCTTTCGCGATTCGTTGATCTTGTTCGGGGCTATCGTCATTAAGTTCAGAGGCCACCTTACAAAAACAGCATGGTTTTTCACCACTGAAAGTATCTTGCAAACCTTGCTTAATAGAACCTGATTCTAAAGCATAAGTTGGAATCATATAAAGCCAACCTATGAACTGAATACCTGGAGCAATAGTTAGCTGTAGCAATACCAAGCTAACTACAGCTTTAAAAAATATAGATTTATAAACGGACGTGAAGCTCATCAGCACAGAAAAACTAGTCGTTTTATCTTACCTTGACAAGTATTTTTAAAAACTCTATTTTTTAAGTCATGAAATTAATAAAAGCCCTGCAAACATCTATTTATTTTATTTTATTTTTAATTTCATTTATTCATTTAGGTTTTGCTGAATCTAACACTCCTTCAAACAATCGATCTTTATCTCTATGGGTTGAAAATGATTCACCTTTTGAAAAAGATAAAGATTACACAAGTGGAGTTAGAATTGCTTACACTCAATCGCTCAATGAGTTAAATGATATTGCTCAATTACTTGAGCCTCTCACTTCCTTTTACGGCAAATCCGAACATCATTATATTGGTTACTCTCTAACTCAGATGCTATTCACTCCTGAGTCTACAACAAGTTACACTCAACCTGTAGATCAACGCCGCTACGCCGCATGGACAGCTGTTCAAATTGCACTCATTGGTCAAAGCTCTCATCACCAAAGCGTACTAGGTTTAACTCTAGGTGCTACTGGTTCAGTTGCCATGGGCGAAAAAATTCAAGATGTTATTCATGATGTCACGCAGTCTGCAAAATTCAATGGTTGGGACAATCAAATTCCTGGGGAAGCTACTCTAGGACTCAGTTGGTCTCATTTTCAGAATATTGAACTTAGTGATAGGTTATCTATGACTCCTGGGCTCATTTTGGAAGTTGGAAATTTCAAAACTCAAGCTATTACCAGTCTCGGGCTTCAATTTGAAATTTGGGGTGATTCCAACCCTTTTACCCTACCTTTTGTCAACTCAACCGGATTCATCGCTCCAGCTTCTACCCACAAAGGTCGTAGTCTTTCTTTATTCTCATACTTTTCTGAATACTTAGTGGCGTACGATGTGACACTTGATGGCTCATGGTTTCATAATAATGATACTGGCAATAAACGAGAGCCTTTTATTTTCAAAGGAACAGTTGGTCTCAAGTACCAAACTGATCACTGGTTAATTGCTTTGAGCTATGTAGAAACTACAGATGCCTACTCCACTCAAGATTTAACATCTAAAATGACTAATCTTAATATCAGTTATTCTTTTTAATTTTTATAGCAATTAAAGGCTCTCCACCCACTGCTGTAATGGCTCTTGCCCATCAAAAACATCAATTTCGATACGCAGGTAATACAATGAAACATCTAAATTGCTTGGTTTAGGAAACTTCACGGCATCTTTTTCTGTCATAATAATAGCATCAGCTCCTTGATCTGCAGCTAACTGTGCAATTTTATTAACCTCTCTTAGAGTGTATTCATGGTGATCAACAAACCTTCTTGTTGCTATGATATCAGCGCCGAGCTTTTCTAGCTTGTCTTCAAAGCTTTTTGGGTAGGCAATCCCACTTACTGCAACCACATGCTTATTTTGCAAATAACTAAGTGGTAATCTGCCATCACCGTGTGCTTCCTGCAAATATTGCTCACTATGAGAACTAGTCATGAGAATCGCACAAGGATTATAAGCACTCAGCTGCTTGTTGAGTTCTTCATGTACATGACCTCCAGACTTAGTGACTAATATATGCGTGGCTCGACATAGATGAGTTGCTGGCTCACGCAAAGTTCCACGTGGCAACATAAAACCTGTTCCATAAGGGTAATTAGAATCAACCAAAACGACATCAAAATCATGATGTAAATCTAAGTACTGCAAACCATCATCAAGTAACAACACATCAGACTTTAAATATTTAATCGCAAATTGAGCTGCTTTAGTTCTTTTTTTATCCACCAAAACTGCCACCCCCTCAAGATTTTTAGCTAACATATAAGGTTCATCACCTGCATATTTAGGACCTAAGTACACTTCGTTACCATCACTGACTATTTTAGGTAAATCTTCTTCACTGAGTCCTGTCTTTTCTATCCAGATAGTCTGCGGTTTTTTAAGCGCATGACTTTTGTAACCTCGACTAAGAATGGCGACTCTTTTACCTTGAGCCCTAAGTTGTTTTGCCAACATTTCAACTACAGGTGTTTTACCTGTACCTCCAGCTGTAATATTTCCAACACTAATAGTCAACACACCTGCAGACTGACTAGGCTTGATACGATGACGGTAGAGATAAAGACGAATTTTAACTCCCACATAAAAAATCCAAGATACTCCACGCAAAAAAATACAGAACAAACGAGCTCTCAAACCCTTAACTCGGCCAAAGATTACTTCGGTTGCCCAGAATTCAAATTGCTCAAGTTGCTCTTTCACTCTTATGATTAAGGTTTAATTCTTTTCTACTATGTATATCTAGAACCCTCTAATAAAAAGCAAGCTTAGTTTTGTATCAGACCTAAGATAACTTTTAATGCATTTGGCGCTTTATAATTGATCAGTGACTGCTTCATAAGACGCCATGCTTTAGCATCATCTTTCAATAATTCTTCAATAGCTAAACGTAGCAACATGGGGGTGTTAGCTAAGTGTCCAGCACCTATACGCTCGAGCAATTCTAAATTACCTTCTTCTTGACCGGGCACTAAATCGCAAACCAACATAGGACACTGAGCAGCTATAGCTTCGTGTACCGTAGCTCCACCTGCCTTCGCTAACACTAAGTGATGTTTGCTCATTAACTCTGGTACTTTTTTACTCCATGTTTTTAACTTAACCTGACCTGGATGCTCTTTTTTGAAGGCTTCGCATGCCTTGTAAAGCTTCTTAAAATTCTCACCTAAAACCATAGTCAGGTTAATAGGCACACCTACATCGAGAGAAAAGATTGCCTCACACAAAGCCAACGACTCTCGCTCATTCCTATTAGCAAAAAATAATATGTCAAATGACTCTATGGGAGCCTGCCAAGATAGTGGAGTTAATTGAAAAAACTTGTCCGATACAGGAAACCCTGTGACACATATATGATCAACCTTAGTTGTACTAATATTAATCCTACGTGCTGTATATTTATCCGTAACTAACAATGTATCCTGCTTTGCCTTAAGCCAAGTATTATTAATATGTAGGGAGTCTGTAATAAGCGTATGTACTAGAATTTTTTCTGGATATTTCCTGCGAACTTTTTGTAACCAATAAGCATAAATAGGATAAGTACTAATCACTACGACTTGCTGACCTTGTTCTAAATCTTCAATAACTTTACTTCTTAAATTCCGCTTGATTTTTTTTATTCCTGGAAACCAAAGATGAGATAAATGGAATTGCTCAGTAATATTGTACATCCTTTTCCAAATAAAAGGCGTATAAATAGTAGCAAAACGATACAGCTTATTCATTACCCAGGTAAGCTTAGGGGCAGCCTCTGCGCAAGGGTCTAAATGTATAATTCTAGATCCAACACCCTTTTTAGATAAACCTAAAGCCAAGTTTTTAGCTGCAGTTGTATGCCCATGCCCAAAGCTCGCGCTTAGACAATAAATAACAGGCTTAGTAGACATGTTTTATTAAATAGCAACGCTTTTGTATCTACTCAGGAGCTGGAAACTTAATGTTTTCAGCTTTGATAGGCTCGGCCCGTTCTTTAGGCTCCACATTTTTCAAACCCTCTATCCAACCATTCACATTATCTCCCACATCTTTGGTAGTGATAAAGAGCATGAATCCAATAAGCAATAAGGCGCAAAAACTTTGAATAGGTTCGAGAACTTTAGCACTAACTGGCTTTCTTCTAATAATTTGTAGAAACGCCAAAATAATATGTCCACCATCAAGCACAGGTAATGGCAAGAGATTAAAAATCATTAAATTAACATTAATCACCACCATGAAACTTAGAATAAAACGCCAACCATCTGGAGATTGCAAAATACTAGCTAAATCACCAACAATTCCAACAGGCCCAGAAAAATGCTGAACAGACATGTGGTTATTTTTGTTTGAGATAACTTGCATACTCTTAAATATCATTAAAAAACCATTTTTTAATTGTTCAGTAATACCAGGATATACTAACCCTCTAGTTATATAATTTTCCCAAGTAATCCCAACCATAGGGGTCTCTATAGCTTCTGGGTAAATAGGCTTCTGAGCTGCAATAGTTGTGCTTAAGATTTGCTCACCACGCTTATAACCTAAGCTTAGCGGTACTTTATCCTTGGCATCTAATTGCTGCTGATAATGAGTGTTCAACTTATTTGTAAACAAAGAAAAGTTATAAATTGCCTCTCCATCTATAGACACTATCTCATCGCCTGCCTTCAAACCTGCTAATTGGGCAGGGCTGTTATTTTGATTCACTGTGGCAATAACTAATGGTTGGGCAGGGGCAACCCCCACCTGTCTGACACCACTGCGTTGATACCAAGCCTTCTCTTCAAATGTAGCGTCCGCGAATAATGTGAGTTGTTTATCTCCACGTTGCACGAGGAATTTCGTCTGCTTTTCCACACCTAGCACAATTAGCTCCCTTACTGAATTAAGCGACCCAAAGAAGCCTTCGACAACAGTATCATCAATCTCTAATATATTATCACCTGCTTGCAACCCTGCTTTAGCCGCTGGCGACCCCTCCTGCACGTATCCAATTCTTGTCTCTTTATATAAAGCATCTGGCTTACCACAAAAAAATACAATCACTGCAAACAATACAGCTGTAAAGAAACTAAATAACGGACCGGCAAAGGCCACAATAATTTTATCAATTGGGCTAATTTCTGGCAACTTTTCCTTGCTCACACCGTCCACAGATCCTTCAATAGTCTCCATGCTCGCCATCTGTGGCAGAGACACAAACCCCCCAAAAGGAATTGGTGCTAGTCCATACTGTACGCCATCTACTGTTTTTTTCCAAAACGGCTTACCAAATCCAATCTGAAATCTATCTACATAGAGCCCCCTCCAACGCGCAGCCAAAAAATGACCTAGTTCATGCGTAAATATAATAAAACTGAAAAGAAAAAGAACTAATAATATGCTGATGATAATCATAATCAAATATTATTTTCTAGCGCCACCTCGCCCTACTTTTGCGTTGGACGTTTTTTCATAGCGCCCCTTAATCGCTATCACCACCGAATCGCAACGTGATGATTTTTCTGAAAGTGGTGCTTTTTCAATAGCAACACTAAAGCCACATCGTTGTAGTACTTTAGTTAAATTTTTATCTACACGAGGCACTAAAATCGCCAGAATACCACCTCCAATGAGTCTGTCAGATATTACTTGTAATAAACTCTCATCTTCAACTTCAAAATAATTATCAAACGTTTCAATCGCATGATAATCAATCACTACCGCATGATACTTAGGCTGTGATGGTTGAGCCAGAGCTTGGAAAATATTCTTATTAGGATTAAGTAGCTCCACTCTAGGGTCTGTATTAATTACAGAATCAGACAAAAACCTACCATGCCAATCTACTAAATCTTGACTTGGTTCATAGATAAACCAACGCCCTCCTTTTTGGGGCAAGAATTTACCAACAGCAGCTACAGCGTTACCTAACCCTAAGCCTAAAAAAAAGACCTTAGGTTGCTTTGCTTGAGTAATCGGAGCGCAAGCTAGCTCAGCTAAAACTTGAGCTGTTTTATTTGAAAAAGTAGAAGCCACATTATTTAAATTTGTTTTTAAATAGTAAGCTCCATCATGCTCATGCAAAAACAAATCACGACCATTAATCATTGGCGCTTGAGCTAATTGAGTAACTGGTTTCATAATAAAATTAATAATTAAAGTCACTATCCAAGTTAAGCCATTAAAAATACTAGCTTTCTTGCATATGGACCCAAGGTATAAGTCAATTTATACATTGTCAATTTTTGATTATCTATTTATGTTCCCATTCATAAGAATAATAGAAATATTTAAAACCTTTTAATGATGAGCACTTTATTTGAAAAAATTATCAGCCGTGAAATTCCCGCTGACATTATTTACGAAGATGATATTTGTATCTGCTTTAGAGATATTGAGCCTCAAGCACCTACCCACTTACTGCTAGTCCCTAAAAAAGTCATTACAGGCATAGGCGTAGCTCATAGCGAAGATCAAAAAATCCTAGGGCATTTAATGATTACTATTGCTAAGATAGCTGAACAGCAAGGATTTAATAGCAACGGCTTTAGGGTGATCATCAATCATGGCATTGATGGAGGGCAAACTGTGGATCACCTACACCTACACTTACTCGCAGGTCGCGCGCTTAACTGGCCTCCTGGTTAAGCCAAATTAATTAACTAGACTATTGATAATCTTACATGCGCAACTACTTTTTTCATCATCTTTCTTTAGGATTCAGGCTTGTTTTAGGTCTGATTATGCTGGCTTGCATCTATTTAGCGCTCACCCTACCTTACTCTGGCAACATCAATATCACCAAACAAGGCGAAACATTCTGGAAAGCACAACTGGCTAGTCACCCTTACCTTAAAAACGACCTGAACCAACAGCTCGCAGAGCAACATTACGGGCAAGCTATTAAAGCTGCTAACTCAGGGCAAGAGCACCTCATCGAAGAATTCTTATATCAAGCTAGAAAATACAGCCAAGAAACTACCCTTACTCATAAAATTAATGCTTGGATAGCTTATCGACATATCAGCCAATGGCTCAATCCTAATTATCTAAACGATAAAATCATTTACCAAGTAACTTCGGGAGACAGCCTGGGCAAGATAGCATCTACACATAACACCACGCTCCGCAATCTTTACTATCTCAATAACATGTCTAACTTCAACCTCTATGCAGGTAGCAAGTTAGTGATTAAGCCTCTCAATTATAATATCGTTGTGAACCTTAAGGAAAGCTCTCTATCCCTCTATGATGAAGATAAGTTTCTCTGTTCTTTTCCTGTGGAAATTATTCGTGAACGAACACATCTAAAAACTAAGAGAGCTTATAAAATTGGACAATTTCTAGCTCAAAAAGATAGCAATAATTATAATTTACAACAACAAGGATATTTAGAATCTTACAAGCGCTTTAGAATCAAAAGTATTCAACTTGACATTTCTGACAGCCGATTTAAAAACTCTCAAACTAAGATTGACGGTATCTACCTTAATCCTCTAGATATGGAAGACTTGTCTCTACTACTCAGAGAGGGTAATACTATTACCTTTATTTAATTTTTCAGCTATGTCATCACTACCTATTATTTGTAAAATAACACCTTGGTTTCTCCTGCGTATCGGAGGCATCACAGCTCTACTCGCTATTTTTGCGGTAGCTTTCTATATTGATGGCACTAAAAAGTACAAAGAAAAAAACTGGGAATACTATGCTTACCAACCGTTTAAGCTTGCAGGTGAAAAATATAACGAACTTATTCAAAACGACAATATAACTACTCAAGAATGGAAAACATGGATTGATTCTCAACCACCTGTATGGCCAAAAGAAGGCTATGCCGTGATCAGCGAGCAAGCTGATCTCAATGCCAAGTGGCCCACTATTCTCTACCAATTAGCTGACAACACCAACCAAACCTACCAAAAAATTCCTGCATGGAAACTCTGGGAGACTTATTCTGCAGACTATCCTTTTCAAGCTAGCCATGAGCCAGACCACGCGTACACTCAAAAACAAATTGAAACTCAAATAACCTGTTTTTACGTCTGTTTAGTGCTAGTTGCTTTAGGTATTATTGCCACCTTAATTTTAAGCAAGCAGACATTGAGTATTAATGCTAATGGTGACCTAACCTTTGCTCATTTAACTATTCCTCAAGAGCAATGGCTAGAGTTACATGATCAAAAATGGGCAACGAAAGGTATCGCTTACCTACACTACATAAACACTCACAAGAAAACCAAAAAACTACGTATAGACGGCTTTATTTATGGTGGTTTTGATGACACTAAACAAGTCTCTTGCGAAAACCTCGTAAGCTACATCCAAAAAAATATTAAAAAAAATAAAAAATAGACTTGGCAAGTTAGCTGAAAAAGGTTTCTTTGGGGAAGAACAAGGTTAGCAATAACCTCCATTCACTTAAAATTAATTTAATTATTATGTCTGACATCCAAAACAAAGTTACTAGTATTATCGTCGAGCAACTTGACGTAAATGAAGATCAAGTTACACTCGAAGCAAAATTCATCGAAGACTTAGGTGCTGATTCACTCGACGTGGTTGAGCTTGTAATGGCTTTTGAAGAAGAATTCGATATCGAAGTTCCAGAAGAAGACGCAGAAAAACTTCTCAGCGTAGGTGACGTAGTTACTTACATCGAAGAAGCTTCTTAATTATAAGAATATTTTTTGTTAAAAAGCCCACAAAGTTTTTTCTTTGTGGGCTTTTTCTTACCCTTTTTGAAAGTGATTTTATTTAACTAAACTTTTATTAACCTAAAACACGACTTGCTTACGCTCTTCATTTGACAACCTCCACCTCAGACTGCTAAAATCACATTTCTAACTAATTGCAATGGAACTCAGCGAACATATCACCTACACTTTAGAGAAAACAAAAATTCTCAAACAAGTCGATCGTCAAATCGACACTTTTGGTAGCACAAACTTTAACTTTATTCTTATCACCCCACTCATGGATGAAGTCAACCAAATCAGAGTTCGCGAAGGGCAAGTCATCGCACAAAAACCGCAAATCATCAAACCCAACCCAAGCATCGACCTAGAAGGATTTAGCCCAGACGCCCACGAATTCCTAGATGCTATCAAAAAACAACTCAAAGACGTCAGCTTTCTCCAATACGGATTTAATATTCAATGTAATAACCTAGTCGAATCTATTGTTAATGAAAGCTTAGACACCGTCAGCAACAAAATTCTCACAGAGCAACAAGCCAAAGATAATCCCCTAACAACTGTCATTCAAGGTGTAGATGAAAACTGGGAGTTTTGTCTGTTGCATTTTAGTATGCAGCTCTGCTCAAGTTCTTATAATGTCAACCAATTTGACCTTAAGAGACGAGGACTCATCTAAATATCATGCCATATTTAGCCCGTTTTATCTACGAACTACTCCTAGCACTTAGCTTACCTATAGCTGCGACTGGTTGGGTACAAAAAATGTACCAACGTAACGGCATTGGCACTGGTATTAAACAGCGCTTTGGCTTCTACGACCAATTAGCTGACTCAGCCAACAAAGGTGGCATTTATATTCATGCAGTTAGCGTAGGAGAGGCGCAAATCGCTCTCAAACTCATCACAGAGCTTACAAACGATACTCGAGCACCGCGTAAACAATTACAAAGTAATTTTGGACAGGAACGTAGTGACGTGCTTGCGCAGCAAGTGACGAGTAGTCATCAATCTGAGGAAGAGCTCGCTCTAAATAAGGCTAAAAGTAACCCAAGTCTAACTTCCCAAAATGAGTTGAAGCTTGTGCAACAAGCGGTTGTAAATGAGCGCAACTATTTTACCCTAGCTGTGACTACCTCAACAGCATGGCATTTAGCCAATGATACGATAAAAAACAGCTCCAGTTTAGCGGCTAAAGTGACTCTCATTTATGCCCCATTTGATTTTAGCGTACTTACCAGAAATGTTTTACAACGATTTAAACCTAGACAGTTGATTCTTATAGAGTCTGAACTCTGGCCTAACTTGATGTATACCGCGAAAAAGCTTAACATCCCAGTTAAGCTCATCAATGCTAGATTATCTGATCGATCATTTGGACGCATGCTTAAATGGAAACAGCTAATCAATAAAATAGGGTTAACCCCACACTGGATGAGCCTTAAGCAAATCTCTGTGAGCTTTGAGCGTGACCTCCTGCGTTGGCAACAATTAGGATTCAAACCAGAGCAACTCCACCTCACTGGCAATATCAAATATGACAACACCCCAACTATAACTAAAGCCGAGGAAGAGCTCGATTCAGATCAGACTAAAAGCAACCCCTCTCTAAATTCTGAAAATGAGCTGAAGCTTGCGCAGCAAGCAGTTTTAGATGAGAGCGAGCCTATGACGAAGAACCGTGGAGCACAGTGTATAACAAATGATACTCGAGCACCACGTCAGTCTGAGGAAGAGGTCGCTATCACTAAAAGCAACCATTTAAGTCAGCATTTCACTATTACTGCAGTCAGTACTCACGCTGATGAAGAGCTATTACTCATGGCTTTTATTGCAGAACTACGTGAGGAACTCGCCGCTGAGGCTGAGGAAGAACAAACTCAAACACCAAAGCTGGAATTCATCATTATTCCACGTCATGTTGAGCGTTGCCCTGATATTATTGAACATCTTGCTAAATATGATTTTGAGCTCAATCGTGACTATCAATTGATTGATCAAACAGGTCAAGTAGCTCAATGGCTAGAGCAGAGCGATCTCGCCATTATTGGCAAAAGTTTCCTCAAAAAAGGTGGGCAAAACCCCATCGAACCACTGCAACACAACGTACCTGTTATTTGTGGTCCTTACATGAGTAATTTTGAACCTCTCATCTCTGAGCTCAAAGAAGCCAATGCCATTAGTTACTGTAGTGAACTACCCCAATCAGAGAACCACGAGCTCGCCGACATGCATGAACAAGTCAGACGCTCAATCAAGCAACACATTAGCTACCCACAAATAGCACAGCGACAACTCCAAGCCGCCCATAAAATCCTCACCCATCACCAAGGCGCCACAGCAAAAGCTGCCGCTTTAATTGAAAGTTGATAGTGGAGAATGGAGAATTGTAAGCTAAGCATAGCATAAACTGGCTGCCTAGCTCTTAGCGATTTAAGCTATTTGAGTGAGTTATAAGAAGCTCACGCCAAGCCGCAAAGGCGCAAATTTCTCTCCAAGATTTGACTATTCTAATTTCTTTGCTACATTTGGATAGCCATGATTTATATAGCTATAATATTACTATTATCAGGAGTGCTTTTTATTATTCTGGCTCATTGTTGGTTTATAGTTAATACAAAAGAAGAACACTATGACTCTATGGGGGCAGCTATTAATTTTGATCAACCTTTTAGTCTAGGCTCTATACTACTATCAATAGGATTGTTCCTTGCTGGTTTATTACAGTGGTACTGGTGTGTATTACTATGTATTAGCCTTATAATATTTGGTAATTTCTATAAATGGCTAATATTAGATAAAATAATTGAACTATTTAGAGTTCATAATTCTACAAAGAAGTCTAAGCAGAATTAATTTTTCAAACAGCTTTTATAAAACGAGGAGTAGCAGGTGCTTAAGCGCTTTGCCGAAGAACCGCAGAGCTTAGTATTAAGCTATTCGAGTGAGTTATAAGAAGCTCACGCTAAGCCGCAAAGACGCAAAAAATTACTGAGCGCGTTAATGCCTCTATAATTATAAAGTGCAGCAAAAGATAAGCGCTTTGCAGAAGAACCGCAGAGCTTAGTATTAAGCTATTCGAGTGAGTTATAAAAACATCACGCCAAGCCGCAAAGGTCCAAAGAATTACTGAGAGCAGTAATGCCTCTATAGTTATTAAGTGCAGCAAAAGATAAGCGCTTTGCCGAAGAACCGCAGAGCACAATGAAGCCTATGTGAAATAAGCTAAGTCATGGCAGTTTTATTGCCATGACGGTTTTGACTCGCCCGCTTCTAACCGAAGCGTCTCTCGCCCTAAAGGGCTGTCGCTTTGCTCCAGTCTTATCAGCTCCCTATCGGTCGCTGATTTGGATGAAAAAAGGTGGCGCAGGATTATTTTGAGGGTGAGTGCAGACAAACCTGCTCGACTGCAAAAAAATAAAGCTTGGCGAGCTTCAAAGTTAAGTAATATTCACCGCTCAATAAAATGAATTATTTTAGGTGAGTAAGAGGCTTGACGAATGACCGTGGAGCACAGTGTAGATAGAGCTACTCGAGCACCACGACAGCATGAGAAGAGCCTCTTAATCCCTAAAAGAAACGTTTTATTTTACGGTTTTGATGACTTCGTGGAGGTTAGCCTGCCACTGGGTAGCCGCCTCTTGTGGCTTCTCTAGGAGGTCAGCACTAAGCAATGCTGAGTTGAGCAAATCTTTGGCTAGGAGTTTGGCTAGTTTTGGATTGCTTTCTTTGACTTCGTAGAGACCTTTGATGAGGGCGTGAGAGGTGTTGATTTCAAAATCTACCTTGCTCTCTGGCACAGGTTGACCCATGGCTTTCATCATTGATTTAATTTGAGGCGTTGGTGAGTCTTTGCCTGGATAAGCAGCCACAGGGCTACCCACAAGGCGCTCTGAGATATTCACCTCACCGACTAAATCTTTGAGGCTCTTACTTAACCATGTTACTAGGTCCTCTGCTTTGGCTTTGGCTAGCTTAGACTTACTTTGATCGGCTTCGACTTCGACATCACCTGTAGCGGCAGAAATGAGCTGGCAACCTGCGTATTCATGGATGTTGTCGAGGAGGTATTCGTCTATGGCATCTGTAAAGAATACAACTTCGATGCCTTTTTGTTTAAAGGCTTCGAGGAAGGGGCTGTTTTCAACGCTATCACGGCTAGTGCCTGTGAGATAATAGAGCTTTTTCTTTTCCTGTTGTTCGCTGGTTTGGCGGTCGATAACTTCGGCAAAATGGCTGAGTTGACCTGGCTCTGTCATGGTTGTTTCAAAACGCATGAGCCCGATGAGTGATTCCTTGTGATCAAAACTAGTAGCTATACCCTCCTTGAGGAAACGTTGGAAGCTAGAATAGAAAGCATCGTATTTCTCGATGTCATCTTTCTTGATTTTCTCGAGGAATTTAATAACACGCTTAGTCACTAACTTGTTGAGCTTCTGAATCAATCCATGATCTTGGAGGGTTTCACGTGAGATATTAAGTGGTAAATCCTCACAGTCAACAACACCACGTAAGAAGCGTAACCAATCAGGTAAGAGGTTCGCAGGTTCAGCATCAATAAGTACTTTTTTGCAGTAGAGTGATACCCCAGGTTTCATCTGAGACATACCAAATTGCTCTGGGTTTTCCTCTGGTAGAAAAAGTAGGGTGTTAATTGAGAGTGGAGCATCCGCACTAAAGTGTAGGTAAGCTCTAGCGTCTGTATGCGTGTGAGCAATGAATTTGTAAAACTCTTGGTAATCTTCTTCCTTAAGTGACGATTTAGACTGCAACCAAATCGCTTCGACTTGATTGATGCGTTCTTCATTAAGCTCGATTGGGAAACCGATAAAATTAGAGTAACGCTTGAGCAATTCATCAATGCGAGCTTTCTCACTAAACTCTTGAGTATCTTCTTTAAGATGTAAAATAATCGTACAGCCAATTTCTGCGTTATCATCCTCTGTAATCTCATAACCTGTCACTCCATCACTAGTCCAACGATAACCAGTCGAACCTTCTATACTGCTACGAGTTAGCACCTCAACCTTGTCAGCCACCATAAATGCTGAATAGAAGCCAACCCCAAATTGGCCAATCATTTCTGGTGATTTATCTTTTTGCTCTTTAATAGACTCCAGCAGCTGCTTGGTGCCTGAATGAGCAATCGTACCTAGGTTTTTGATGAGCTCTTCTTCTGTCATTCCAATCCCTCTATCTTGGATAGTGAGTGTTTTAGCTTCGTTGTCAGCTTTAATGTTAATGACTAAATCATCTGCCGCTACTTGACCATCACCTTGGGTTAGCTGTTTAAAACGGCGTTTCTCAGAGGCGTCAGAAGCATTTGAGACTAACTCACGTAAAAATACTTCTTGATTAGAGTACAATGAGTGAATCACTATTTCTAACAGACGTTGAACTTCGGTTTCAAATGGTTTTACTTGACTCATAATTTAATTATTAAAGATTTGATGATTGGGCGTTTATCCTCTCTGCAATTAGAGGGCTTTTATTAACGCAGTTTAATTATAGCGTCAATAATTTTTAAATTGTCTAAGCGGCAGCCTATTCTAAGCTTTTTTAAACATGCCTCTTGATATCCAGCAATAGAACCCTCCAGAATAAAGAGTGAGCGCTAAACTTAGCCATATTCCAACTTCAAAATATAAGCTTAAGCTATCCAAATTATAAGCCAATTGAACTAGACCTAAAATAAGTGTGAGCATTTGTATGGTTGTTTTATATTTGCCAGATTTATCTGCCGCCATGACAACGCCTTGGCTCATGGCGAGTTGACGAATACCTGTGACCAGCAGCTCTCTAGTCATAATAATAATCGTAATCCATACAGGAACTAAACCTAAAAAACTAAAAAACACAAAAACAGCTAATACTAAAACTTTGTCCGCAAGCGGGTCTAATAGAGCTCCAAGAGCGCTCTCTTGATTAAGCTTTCTAGCAAGATATCCGTCCAACCAATCACTTATCGCTGCTAGAATAAAAGCAAAGAAAGCCACTATAAAATGCGAAGCGTCCAAACTCCAAACAACTACTACTGTCAATACCAGTCTAAATAAAGTAATGTAATTGGCTATCATAAGTATAAATGAGAGATATTGTCTTGATTTAAGTTATCTATATCTCTATGAAGCTTTAACTTTTTTAAAAACTATGCAAGACAAATCTACTCACAAAAACGACTTCGGACTTATAGGCCTCGCCGTCATGGGGCAAAACCTCATTCTCAATGTCGAAAGCCGTGGTTTCAAAACAGCCGTTTACAATCGTACTTACAGTGTCACTGAAAAATTCGTAAGTCAACACCCTGACAAACAGCTCCAAGGTTTCGAAGAGTTGTCTGATTTTGTGCAAAGCCTCGAACGCCCACGTAAAGTCATGATTATGGTCAAAGCAGGCCCTGCTGTAGACGTCGTCATCGAAAAACTTATCCCTTTACTCGAAGAAGGAGACCTCATTATTGATGGAGGTAACAGTCTCTACACAGACACTGAGCGTCGCAGTCAAGAGCTAGGAGGCAAAGGCTTGCTCTTTGTAGGTTCAGGTGTATCAGGCGGCGAAGAGGGCGCACTCAAAGGCCCTTCAATCATGCCAGGTGGCCCTACCTCAAGCTGGAAAGTAGTTCAACCAATTTTTGAAGCTATCTCTGCAAAAGTAGATGGTGAGCCCTGTGTGACTCACATCGGCAAAGGCGGCGCAGGCCACTATGTAAAAATGATTCACAATGGCATTGAGTATGGCGACATGCAGCTCATCTGTGAAGCCTACGCTCTGTTTAAAGCCGCAGGATTCACGACTGACGAAATGGCGACTATTTTTGATGACTGGAATAACAGTGAGCTCGAGTCATACCTCATTCAAATAACTGCTAAAATCTTTGAAATTCAAGACCCAGAAACCAATCAGCCTCTCATCGACGTGATCATGGATAAGGCCGGTCAAAAAGGCACAGGTCAATGGACTCTCATTAACGGTGCTGAAAACGCAGTCGTTATTTCAACCATCAACGCTGCTGTTGAAGCTCGTATCTTATCAAGCCTCAAAGCACAGCGTGTGATTGCAGTTAACGAACTACAAGGACCTAGCGAATTCAACAGCGATTGGGACAAAGCAACGTTCGTTGCCAAAGTCAAAAAAGCTCTCTTTGCCTCAAAAATCATTTCTTACGCTCAAGGTCTCGACCTTATTAAGACCATGGGTGAAGCCAAGCAATGGGATCTCAATCTCGGCAATATTGCCAAAATATGGCGTGGTGGCTGTATCATTAGAGCTGCTTTCCTCAATGATATCACCAAAGCTTACCAAGGTAATCCAGAGCTAAGTAACCTTATGCTCGATCCTTATTTCAAAGACATCCTCAACGACTCACAACAAGCATGGCGCGAAGTTGTAGCTCTAGGAGTCTCACAAGGTATTGCGATTCCAGCATTCTCAGCTTCTCTCTCTTACTACGATAGTTATCGTAATGATAGATTGCCAGCTAACTTACTCCAAGCACAGCGTGACTTCTTTGGTGCTCACACTTATGAGCGTACTGATAAGCCTGCTGGGGAGTGGTTTCATACTGACTGGCCAGAAGTCATCGACTAATTTTAAACGCTTATCTAGAATCATTTTTAGATTTAAAATAGCGGTTCGGAACTTTTGCGGTGCTCGAGTAACTTATTTACACTGCGCTCCACATTTCCTCACCCACTATTTTAAACTCTAAAACCGCTACATCTAAAGATGCAGCTTTGATTGCTAGCTAAACATTTAAAAAATCATTTATTAAAAAATGATTAAACTCCTGCTAATTTAACGATTAGCGGGAGTTTTTTATTTAAGGGTTCTTGATATTTTACGTTGAAAAATATAATATATTTTAAGTGTACTTTTTTTGCATACAATGAGCTCAATTATTTCAAACTTATTACAACAATATATAAAGTTTTTGATTAAATACAAAACGGTATTTATCATTTTTGGTATTTTTTACTTCTTAACGCTTGGCTTACATGTTTATGAAAATAGTTCTTTTAAACCAACTAATACTCCTAATAAGGAAGATATCTTAGCATACTCAAAAGGGCGTATCATTTATCAAAATAAAGATTTAAGTATTGGAATCATCATCAATATGGATTCCAAAAAACGCACTCTTGGCATACCCTTATTTCTGAGTAAAACAGACTACAAACTTCCCTACCCCTTAGAAATCCATGCTAGAAGCACCAACTTCAAATACACTTCTATTAATATAGAAAGCCTTAGAATCAGCTCTATGAAAGAAGCTAGAAAGAAGTTTTCAACTGATATTAAGGGTTCAGAAAACTCTCTAACTCAAATTTTTTCTCCTATAACTACATACTCTTTTTATATCAAAGAAAAAAGCAGACTCATTAATAATTGTAGCTTAGTCGTACCTGAATTTATTACAGAGAGAAAACAAAAACAAAACTTCATACTAGATATGGAATTAACTGTTTTTTCAAAAGATAAAGCACCTCAACAAATTAAGATCCAAGAAGAAATTAGCTATAATAAAACAAGTAAACTTATTGCCAATATCTGGCCTATTTACCATATGTTATTTAGGAGCTAATAGAAAACTCATAACTTCAAATTTTCATACACCTAAACATGTTTTTTAAACTACAACAAAACTATCACAAGTAAATAAGTTGCAGTCATAGATATTTTTAGTTAGAAAAAGTGATGACCAAAAAGGAACGAGCCCATTATATAGCCACCAAATTAGAGGAGCTCTACCCCGATCCACCGGTACCTCTCGATCATAGCAATCACTTTACCCTGCTTGTCGCTGTCCTCTTATCAGCGCAATGTACTGATGAACGAGTGAATAAAATCACGCCTACTTTATTTGCGCTCGCTGACAATGCTACTGACATGATTAAGCTCAGCATCGAGGAAATTGATGCTATTGTGCGCCCCTGTGGGCTAGCCCCACGCAAAGCATCAGCTATCTATAACCTCTCTCACATCCTCGTCGACAAACACAACGGCGAAGTGCCAGCCAATTTTCCCGACTTAGAAGAGCTCCCCGGAGTCGGACACAAAACTGCGAGCGTTGTCATGTCACAAGCCTTTGGCATTCCTGCCTTTGCCGTAGACACCCATATCCACAGACTCGCGCAACGCTGGGGACTCACCAATGGTCAGAATGTGCAACAAACCGAGAAAGACCTCAAACGCCTCTTCCCAAAAGAAATCTGGAACGACATCCACATTCAAATTATCTACTACGGACGCGAATACTGCCAAGCCCGCAGCTGTATGGGCATAGGTTGCCCCATCTGCACCACCCTCTACCCCAACCGCAAACGCCCCTTCCAACATAAAAAAGCGTAAAAGAGCTTAATTAAAGTTTGTTTTTTGCGAAAAATAAACTTCTAAAGCTTTTTTTAATTTAATTAAAATATTTATTGCAGTAAAATAATTTAGTTATGTTAAAATATATTTTCTATAGTTTTATTTATTTAGTGTCAAATGTATCATTAATGGCTAATGATACCGATGTTCTAACGCCTCCTGAAATATGGGCAGATTACGACCCTACAGTTGAACCTCTTGACGAGGAAATCATCAAGAGCTGGGAAGAAGACGGAATCGTTTACAAAGAAGTTTATTTTAATGGGGAAAAACTCGACGGCAAATATGTTCGTATTTATGCGATTTATTCCGCTCCAAAGAAAGGATTCAACCTGCCAGCTATTCTGCATATTCACGGTGGAGGACAGACCGCAAATGCTCGTTGGGCAAAAGAATTTGCTAAGCGTGGTTATGCCTTTTTAACTATAAATTGGGGTGGAGAGTGGACAAACCGTAAACGCTATACCCTGTGGAATAATTATCCTAATGGTGATCATAAAAAACGATTTAAAAGGAACGTTACTCTACCAAGCCCTCGTGCAGACAGTTATTATCTATGGACACAAGCATCACGCCGAGCATTAACTTATTTATGTGCTCAAAAAGAAGTTAATACAGATAAAATTGGTGCATTTGGTGTGTCCATAGGTGGATCAATCATGTGGAATATGGCGTTTGATAACCGTATCAAAGCTGGATGCGCTATCTATGGAGTAGGTATGAATACCTACCGTTTTATGGACCCACGATTCGCCATTAAACACCCCAATCATATTCCATCTGCAAATGATTTACGTTGGCGTCAATCAATGGCTCCCGAAGCATATGCTCCTTATGTAAAATTTCCCATGCTCTATATGAGTTCTACCAATGATCATCACGGTAATATGGATCGTTCTGAACAAGTTTTTGCAATGATGAAAGAAGGTGTTCCTATTGCACGAGCTCAAACGCCACGTTTTAGACATCATATTGGTGCTGATTTCACAGAAAATTTACCGCGATGGATGGATTACCATTTAAAAGGCAAAGGCAATTGGCCTGCTAATCCCGAAACATTGATTACAAAAGGCTCCAACAATGCACCTATTTTTTCTTTGATTCCCGATCAAATAGATCAAATAGAAAAAGTGCAAATCTACTATGCTCTTGAAAACCCATTTGCGGTTAATCGCCACTGGCGTGATGGTGTCGTAATGAAAAAAGCAAACAGCTATATTGCTGAGGTTCCAATTATGAATGAGGATGAATACCTATTCGCCTACGCTAATATCACTTATAAATCAGGTGTGGTGCTTTCGAGTAAACTAGAAGCAATCATCCCAGCACAAATTGGAGCAAAGGCCACTATTTTAGAACCCAATCGCACCATTTATTATGGCGAAGAAGGACTAGCTGGTTGGGTTTGTGCGTCACCTGGAACCGACCCTATACCAGAACTCATTGAACATCCTCTAAAAGTCACTATTGGTCCAGACGGCAAACAAGGATTCACTTTTGACCGTAACCGGCCTATATGGACTTTTGCTCCTGGAGATCCTGAATACCGTGCTCCAAAAGGGGCGTCATTGCAATTTGATATTAAAACAACTACTGGAGAAGATTTTGTAGTAAAGCTACACAAGAATTATCGAGTTTCTGAAGCTAAAACATACTCAACAGCTGTAACTCTTTCAGGTAATAAAGGGTGGCAAACGGTTACTCTTAAAGCGAATGATTTTAAAGAAAATAAAAAGGGAGATTTACTAGGAGAATCAATTAACGAAGTGAACACCTTAGAGCTAGCTCCTAGCAAAGGTGGAAAATGGCAGGATAAAAAGATTATTTTTCGCAACTTTCGTTGGATTGGAGGAACTTATGTTCCACACGTTCACTCGTATCGTAATAATAACAATCTAAAAAACATCAAAGTTATCAGCAGTGATGATGCCAATAACCTTGTAGATCATGAGGCATTAAAAGATGAAAAAAAATAGATCCAATAATTGAGAATGTAGCATTCAACTCGGAAAATATATACAAGCTAATTGAAAGTGGATTTAAATAGTTAAGTTCTATAGCTCAACTACGGTTTTGAGAATTAAAATGCGCTTACCTCAAAACTGTAGCAAAGTAATAAATGGGCTGACGCTTACGTAGTAAGCAGTTTTTGTTGAAATAGTGCTTTAACGAAGAACGTGGCGCGCAGTGAATTAAAACATTCATTAGCACCACGGCAGTCTGAGGCAAAGCGCTAGTTCACAAAAAGCAGCCATTTACCTAATTTAGGTTTAAGAGTGTCTAGCTTTGGATAATTAAGCCGTTTGCAGCAGAACCGCAGAGCACGAAAAATAAGCTAACGCTTACACAGTAAGCAGTTTTTGTTGAAATAGCGCTTTAACGAAGAACGTGGCGCGCAGTGAATTAAAACATTCATTAGCACCACGGCAGTCTGAGGCAAAGCGCTAGTTCACAAAAAGCAGCCATTTACCTAATTTAGGTTTAAGAGTGTCTAGCTTTGGATGAGAAAAGGTGGCGCAGGAGCATTTTGAGGGTGAGTGCAGACAAACCTGCTCGACCCTGAAAAATGCGATTTAGCTGCCTTTTATCGCCAAAAGAAGCCTCTTAAATTAAATTATAGGGGTCTATGTCGATAACAATGCGAGATTCTTGGCCAGTGTCAAAACGACTTAGAGTTTGGCTGAGCCATGTTTGGATTTGGCTGATTTTGTTGGTTCTTATCATGATTTGGTAGCGGTATCTATTGTCTATTTTACTCATGAGGGGTATGTGGGGTTGCCCCATCCAGACACCTTGCGGCAGCTTGGCTTCGAGAGCTTTGTGGATGTGTTCGCTCAAGAGTTGTCCGTGCTCTTGTTTGAGGCTGGAGACATGGACGAGCGCCAAATGTAAATAAGGCGGGTATTTGAACATTTTGCGTGCCTGTAACTCCTGTGCTGCAAAGGCATGCACATCATGATGTCTTGCGTATTGAATAGCTGGATGATGAGGCATGTAGGTTTGTATCATGACTTCTCCTGCGAGATCCCCTCTGCCGGCTCTTCCTGCTACTTGAGTAAGGAGCTGGAAGGTGCGTTCAGAAGATCTAAAGTCTGGCATATGCAGACTAACATCTGCATTTAGTATACCTACGAGGGTGACTCCTGGAAAATCTAGTCCTTTGGCTATCATTTGCGTGCCTAACAGAATGTCGAGCTTACGTGTACGAAAAGCATCTAAGGTATCACGTAGCGCGTGTTTACGCTGAGTGACGTTAGTGTCTAATCTAGCTATACGTGCTGTAGGAAATATTTTACGTAGTGCCTCCTCCACTCTCTCTGTTCCAAAACCATGATAGACCGAGGCTCTCTCTCCGCACTCACTACAAATTTTAGGCACGAGGCTCTGATAGCCACAGCAATGACAACGCAGCATATCGTCAGTGCGGTAATAGGTCATGGATATCGAGCAGTGAGCACAGTTAACTTTCTCTCCACAGGAGGTGCACATGACCGCTTTAGAGAATCCACGACGATTAAGAAAAAGGATGATTTGCTCTTGTTTTTCTAAGCGTTCATCGATAGCGATACGTAGAGGTTCAGCTATCATAGCCTCCCCCTTTATTTTGCTTGCCTCTAATCTCATATCTACGAGTTGAATCAGAGGTAAGTAGCTGCCGTCTATGCGTTTGGTAAGCTCTATGATTTGGTATTTTCCTGCTTGTACATTAGCAATGCTTTCTAGCGATGGCGTGGCTGAGCCTAAAACAACAGGGCATTGCTCCATATAGCCTCTCATAACAGCCACATCACGGGCTTGATAGCGTGGACTGCTCTCTTGCTTGTATGATCCTTCGTGTTCTTCATCGACGACGATGAGCCCTAGATTTTGAATCGGTGCAAAAATAGCGCTACGAGCACCGATCACTACCCTTGCTTGACCTCTCTCTATGCGATGCCATTCATCAAAACGCTCACCATCAGAAAGCCCAGAGTGCAATACAGCTACTTCTTCTAGATTACCTAAAATAGATAAAAACCTAGATTTAAATCTGCCAACGGTCTGCGGTGTGAGCGCAATCTCAGGTACTAAAATTAAAGTGCTTTCTCCTTGAGCTAGAACGTGCGCCGCCGACTGCAAATAAACTTCAGTTTTGCCAGAACCTGTAACACCCTGTAATAAAATTGGCTGAACTCTAGCGTTAGCTGATTCATCAATACTTTGCTTGATAAGAGTGACTGCGTTGAGCTGCTGTTCATTGAGCTCTTTAGGTGCTGACTCGATGGTTTCTACCTGAGCCTCTGGATCACGACGTATAGCTACCTGCTCTATACTAATCATGCCTTTGGTTTCTAAACCTTTGAGGGTGGCTCGACTAGCTCCACTAAGCTTAAGTAATTCCGTAACTAAGAATGGCTTGTCTGTTTGGAGGATAAGGTTTACTAAAATATACTGTTTAGGTGAGCGTTTTTCTAATTTTTCCCAAGCATCTTTTTGCTCTAGTGTAAACTTATCTATTGCACCCCATTGCCATCGGACTTGTTGCTGTAGTTTTGCTTGATTTTTATCAGCTCTTACCACATGAGGTAGCAGAGCTCTCATCACTTGCTCCATCGGCGCGAGATAATAATCCGCCATCCAGCGACCTAACTGCATGAGGTTTTCAGGAATGACGGTGCTTTTGTCGATGAGAGCGTCGATGGGCTTGACATTAAATGTCGATTCCTCGCTTTGATTCTCTATTAGTAATACAGTTCCACTAACTTTGCGGTCACGCAAACTTACCCAGACGCGAGCACCTATCTTAATTTGACTAGTGAGCGTTTCAGGTATGCCATAATCACAAACCATTTCCTTAGGTCCGTCAATAAGGACTTTGGCAACTTGAGGTGAATGCTCTCTAAACCAATCCATAAGAGCAGATTAAAGTCTGCATAGCAAAAAGTGAAGAGTTAAAAATTAGAATCAATAAATTAGTCGAATGTAGGCATATTAAAAACGCCAAATTTTATTATCAAAGTCTTGGACTTTTCCTTGGATAATGACAAGTCCTTCCGATCTAAGTTGCTCTATTTTATTCTCAGTTCCAGATTCGTACCCTCCGACTGAGCCGTCACTTCTGACAACTCGATGACAAGGAACCTGCTCTCGAGGATAAGGGTTTTTGTTCATGGCTGTTCCTACAGCTCTCACAGCCTTAGAGCCTAGCGCTAAAGCTAGCTCTTGATAGGTCGTGATATAGCCCAGAGGGACTTCTCGCAATTTTTGATAACAAGCTTCGTAAAAGTCGCTCATAATAAATGCCTGAGCATTAGTTGATTTAGATGATTTAGCTCCCTAATTTTCCTAATGTTTTCTTTAAGTCTTCTGGTAAAAATGCGGCAAAACGCCCCTTGTCTGATGACTTCATGTAGGCTTCTTGTGCGGACACTTTGCCTTCAAGCATTTTGGCAAAAATATCGTCATCCATAAACTGCATTCCTTCAGATTTCCCAGAAACAATAGCGTCACCTAGCTTGTGTGTCGCTCCTTCTCGAATGATGGCGCTAACAGCTGTATTACCTACTAAAATTTCATTCACAGGTACTCGCCCAGGCTTATCTTGGCGCTTCATCAGTAACTGAGCCACTACACCTCTTAGGGATCCAGCTAACATAGTACGCACTTGATCTTGCTGATTCGCAGGAAAAGCATCAATAAGACGATCAATGGTTTTACGTGCACTATTTGTGTGCAAAGTACCAAATACAAGCGCCCCCATTTCGGCGGCACTTAGTGCTAAACCTATAGTTTCTAAATCTCGCATTTCACCTACAAGAATAATATTAGGATCTTCACGAATGGCAGCTTTAAGTGCTGTGGTGAAATTAGGTGCGTGTACGGGAACCTCTCTTTGAGTGATTAAAGATTGTTTGTTGGGATGCACAAACTCAATAGGTTCTTCAATCGTCACAATATGATATCTATGATGACGGTTAATATAATCAATAATAGCTGCCAGAGTAGTGGACTTACCTGATCCAGTAGGCCCCGTCACAAGTACTAACCCTGAACGCAAGCGAGTGAATCTCTCAATCGCATCAGGCAAACCTAAGTCTTCGAGTGTTAAAATCTCAGTAGGAATAAGACGAAAAATAGCCCCAAGCCCATGCTCCTGTATAAAATAATTACAACGGAATCTAGATTCTTCATCCATTTCATAGGCAAAATCTAAATCATTTTCTTCTTCAAACTTTGAGTATACATGAGGCTCACAAATTGAGGTAAGCAATTCATGCATAGTTTCATGAGTTAGTTTTTCCTGATCTGGTATCACTACCAATTCACCACTGATTCTAACCTTAGGTGGTTGACCTTGGGATAGGTGCAAATCAGAGCCTTTATTCTCAACGAGGTAATTAAAAAAATTGTGTATAAGTAAATGAGACATAATTAATAATAAATAAATTAACTGGTATAACTCTCCACATCGCTAAGGCGAGCCCTGAATTCTTCTTCTGAGATGAGGTTTGCTGTGCGTAAATTCATGAGTGTTTCATCCATTAGAACCATACCTTCGTTTTTAGCAATTTGCATGATTCCTCTAAGCATGAAAGTTTTTCCTTCACGTATACAGTTAGCCACCGCCATATTGTTTAATAATAACTCATGAGCTACGACTAGGCTCTCTCCATCAATTCTTGGTATCAGTTGCTGACAAAAAATACCTCTTAATGATTCTGCTAGCATAACTCGTATTTGATCACGTTGAGCAGCAGGAAAGGCATCCATAATTCTATCTAAAGTACCTATAGCGTTGGCTGTATGCAGTGTTGCTATGACTAAGTGACCTGTCTCAGCCGCAGTGAGCGCCAGACTAATTGTCTCTAAGTCACGCATCTCTCCTACCATAATAACATCTGGATCCTCCCTCAATGAGGCTCTGAGTGCGCGAGAAAAAGATTCACTATGAGTTGGTATCTCTCGCTGGTTAATCTGACTCTGCACGGATTCAAAAACAAACTCAACAGGGTCCTCTAAAGTTAAAATATGCTCTTTACGGTTTTGATTAATGTAATCAACTAAAGCTGCCAAAGTTGTTGACTTGCCTGACCCCATAGAGCCCGTCACTAAAATAATCCCATTTTGATACTGACATAAATCCACTAGAGCTTTGCAATCTATCCCTAGTTGAGCAAGATTTTTTATCTCTCCTGAAACCACCCTAAAGACTAGCCCGTATCCTTGTCTATGCTTAACTACAGAGGCTCTGTATCTATCTGGACCATCACTGTAGGAGAAATCTAAATGACCATCTTTGTCTAACAAAGCCTTTTGTTTATCAGTAATTAGGCTTTCCACACAAGCTTCTGTCTTAGCTAAATCCATGATCGGAGCCTCTTCCCAAATAGCACTTAAATAGCCATTAAGTCGCCAATGAGGCCTAGCTCCTGTCGTAAGGTGTAAATCAGAAGCTCCGTATTCTCGAGCAAACCTTAAATATTCTTGTACGTTATCTGGTAAATCCATAATGAGTAAAACAAAGCTAGCAGATTAATAAAGTCAGGGTAAAAAGCAAGTTCTAAATTCTACTCAGATTTCTCACTGTAGCGAATAGATTCTACAATACCCAAAATAATCTCATCAATGGATAATTTATCGATTTCCACCTTAAAGTCACAAGCTTGTGCATAGACGCTAGATCTAGCATCATAAAGCCGACTCAACTCAAACTTGGATTCTTCTGTGTTCGAGACTAGCGGGCGATGCTTTGCTGATTTTACTCTTTGCCAAATAAGGTCAAATTTAGCATCTAGCCATATTACAACGCCTAGCTGCTTCATGTATTCTCGATTTTTCTTGTTTAACACCATTCCTCCACCTGTAGCTAGTATTTGTCCAGTTATATTTTGCTTACATAGCTCGCTCAAATAATCCGTTTCTAGCTGACGAAAACCTGCCTCTCCTTGCTCGCTAAAAATTTTAGTAATGCTTTTTTCTGCTTTAGCTACAATCGCAGCGTCAGCATCGACAAAATTAAACTTGAGCTTCTTAGCTAATTCATAACCTACAGTGCTTTTTCCACACCCCATAAAGCCTATGAGAATGATATTCTGATGCTTAATCATAATCATTAGTGGCGCTAAGTATAAGCCTCATTGGGGTTAAGCTAGAATATTTAAATCCATGGCTTTTGAAGAATTTTTGTGAGTCAGCACTCAACTTATCAGCTAGCAATGTAATGCGCTTGAAATCTCTATCCTCAGCAAATTTAGTGAGGTAATCTAACAACTTAGTTCCATAATTATGTCCTCTATGCTCAGGATGAATTACAAAATCCTCCATAAGAATAACAAACCCACCCAAGGCGGTAGACACAGTGAACAGTGTATTTACCATACCTAAAATTTGATAATCATTACGAATTACAAAAATCCTACCACGACTTGGATCTTCGAGTATCAACCTTAAGCCTCTTTCATGTAAAATAGCGTTTGCCTCAAAATCATCCTGCAAATCCATTAAATCTGTCACTAAATCAGTGAGCTGCGCTAACTCATCTAGAGTCGCAATTTCTATTCTTACATTCTGCTCCGACATCATACTTAAGTAATCTTAATTAAAAATATACTAGCCATAACTCAAACATGAGGTCAAGGGTTATAGAGATATCAAAGTTTGAAATTTCATAGTTTAAAACTTGCTTTCTTAAGAAAAAATTCAAATTATTCTTATTTTACATTGACAATGCTAATTAATTAAATAGAATCCCCATCCATTTAAACCTTTGAGAAAAATCTCAAGTTACTTTCTTTTAAGTTAACACTTAATTCAAGATTATGAAACGTACGTATCAACCATCAAAAAGAGTCCGCAAACGCCAGCACGGTTTCCGCTCACGCATGAGCACTAAAGCAGGTCGTGGAATTCTTAAAAACCGTCGTCGCAAAGGACGCAAAAACATCCTTCCTAGAGGAACAGAGCTTCACTACAAACGCCACACTCAACAGCACACAACTGGTGCTGATAAAAACAAGCGTTAATCAATTATTTCTATGGGTGTGTTTGCGAGAACAACCTTCCTCATGCGCACCCATGAAGAGTTTGCTAATAGCAAGCTCTATGGCAAGAGTAAATCTAGTCATAATTTAGTCATATCTGCCTACAAATCTGCGGATTTGACCCATGCCAAATTTGGTATCATTACCACCAAAAAAATTGGTAATGCAGTCGTTCGAAACAAACTGCGCCGTAGGATAAAGAGCTTGATTCTGTCAGATTTAATACTATTTCAATCACAGCCTTACTATTTCGTAGTTATCCTTAGAAAAAACGCTAGACAGGCTAGTTTCTCTACTTTACAAGAGGACTGGAATCGTATCCTAAGGCAGTTCAATATCAAATAACTATCTATAGCAAAACTTATTACCCTTTTTATTATACAAGCAATTATTATGAATAAAGTTATCTTACAAGAAGCCGCAGCTCAAGCTCGAGGACTCGCCATCGATGCTGTCCATGCCTGCTCATCAGGTCACCTAGGTCTACCGCTTGGTTGCGCGGAGATTGGCGCAACACTTTTTGGTGGTGGTCAACTCAGCTACCACAATCAGGACCCTAAATGGCTCAATCGCGATCGATTCATCCTCTCTGCTGGTCACGGCTCAATGTTCATCTATTCATGGCTACATCTTGCAGGTTACGAGCTCCCTCTTCAAGAAATCAAAGATTTCCGTAAATTCCATAGTCTCACTCCTGGTCACCCAGAATTCAATGAAACTCCAGGTGTGGAAGCCACAACAGGCCCGCTTGGTCAAGGCGTAGGCAATGCTGCAGGTTATGCTCTTAGCATGAAAAAAGCTGCCGCTATTTATAACACAGCTGAGCACACTATATTTAACAGTCACGTAATCGCTCTTGCAGGTGATGGCTGTTTACAAGAAGGTGTTGCCCGCGAAGCTATAGCATTTGCAGGACATAATAAGCTCGATAACCTCGTGCTTATTTATGACAGTAATGATGTCACTCTTGACGCCTTAGCTGATCAAACCCAGAGTGAAAACGCAGAGCTCTATTTTGAATCACTGAATTGGAATGTTCAAACAATCGATGGGCATGATTTATCTGCTATTAGTTCAGCCATTGCATCAGCCAAAGCTTCTACAGGCAAACCAAGTATCATCATTGCTAAAACTGAAATTGGGCGTGGCATTCCAGAAGTAGCAGGTACAGCCAAAGGACACGGTGAAAGTGGAGCTAATTTTGCTGACACAGCACGTGCAGGACTAGGTCTCCCAACTGAAACTTTCTATGTATCTGATTCAGTCAAAGCACATTTTGCAGAAGTAGCTAAGGAAAACGCTGCTAATTATGCAAAATGGAACGAAACCTACAGTGCATGGCAAGCTGCTAACCCTCAGCTCGCTAACCAACTCGCTAACAGCCTCAATCTCGATATTGACACAGGCAAACTCCTAGCTGAACTTCCAGAGCAATCAGGTGGTGCAGCTACACGTGCTAGTGGAGGCAAAGTCATCAACGATATTGCAGCTTTAGTACCTGAGCTTATCACTGGTTCAGCTGATTTATTTGGCTCAACTAAGAACTACATCAACGATGGTGGTGATTTCAGTATCGATAATGCAGAAGGAAAAAACATCTGGTTTGGTATTCGTGAACACGCTATGGGAGCGATACTTAACGGCATTGCTTATGATGGTATTTTCCGAGCCAGTGGAGCAACCTTCCTCGTGTTTGCTGATTACTTGCGCCCTGCGATTCGTTTAGCGGCACTAGCTAACCTTCCTGTAACCTATATCTTCACCCATGATTCTGTAGGTGTCGGTGAGGACGGACCTACCCACCAACCTGTTGAAACAGTGAGTGGCTTACGTGTGATTCCAGGTTTACATGTTTATCGTCCTTGTGATGGGGAAGAAACTGTAGCCGCTTGGGTATCAGCACTTGCTAATAACGAAAACCCAACCGCTCTTATTCTTAGTCGTCAGAATCTACCTGACCAAGAAAGCCTCAGCGCCCAAGAAAAACGCCAAGGCACTATGAAAGGTGGATATATCTTAGTCAAAGAAACAGCTCCTCTCGAGCGCATTATCATGGCAACTGGTTCTGAGGTACACTGTGCTGTTGAAGCAGCCAAAACTCTAGGTGCAGGTACCCGTGTGGTTTCTATGCCTTGCCTTGAGGTGTTCGACGCACAAAGCGAAGAATATAAAGAAAGCGTACTCCCTGTAAGTTGCACTAGCCGCATCGCCATCGAAGCCGGTGTTTCTGGTCTCTGGTGGAAATACGTAGGCAGTGAAGCCAACGGCGGCAAAGTGATTGGTATCGATAGATTTGGCATCTCAGCTCCAGGAGGATTTGTCCTCAATGAGCTAGGTATGAGCGCAGAAAACATCATCGCTCAAGCTTAAGTTAATAACTTCATTTAGCTTAATAAAAAGCGTTCAATGGTTAACATTGGGCGCTTTTTTGTGGTTAGCAACTTTCAAAAAGTAGATTTTTCTCAGATTAAGCTAACTTTTTGGTTATTTTTACTTGTGAAATATCTATATTTGATTAGAGTCTCTTTCAGTTCAACTCATCAATAGCAGGTTACGGTTGTAATAAAACAATCACTTTTATTGATCAGCTTCACACGAAGCATCGAACTACCCTTCTTACTCTTTCGCAAGAGATATGACTGAAGGTTTTTTATACCCCCACTTTTATTTTTATTTATCAATCATGGCAGGACATAACAAATGGTCTAAGGTTAAGCATATTAAAGCGCGTGTCGACGGCAAGCGTAGTAAAATGTTTAGTAAATTTTCTCATGAAATCACTATAGCAGCACGTGATGGTGGAGGAGACCCTGACATGAACCCTCGTTTACGTACCGCCGTGGATGCAGCTAAATCTCAGTCCATGCCTAAAGATAATATTGAAAGAGCAATCAAAAAAGGCACAGGTGAGCTTGGTGGAGCAGCTATTCAAGAAATGGTTTATGAAGGCTACGGCCCTAATGGTATTGCTATGCTAGTTGAGGTGGCTACAGATAACATCAACCGTTCAGCAGCTGAAACCCGCGTACTTTTTGCCAAAAATGGAGGTAACATTGCTACTCCTGGTAGTGTGAACTATCTTTTTGAAAAGAAAGGCGAAGTCCGTATCCAAGAGCATGAATTCAGTGAAGACGAACTGATGGAAATTGCTCTAGAGGCCGATGCCGAAGATTGCTTTATCAGCGAAGCAGATGAGCAAAGTGTATTCATCTGCGAAGGCACACAACTCAATGAGATGGCCAACTCGATTCGTAAGAAATTTACTCTCACAGGTCAAAAAATTATCTCAGTAGCCACTACACCTGTCGTTATTGAGGATATTGAAACTGCCAAAAAAGCCTTACATTTATATGAAACGCTCGACGACTATCCAGACACGATGAATGTGTTCACAAACTTTGAATTAGCCGACTCAGTCTTACAAGAGCTCGATGCTGCCGAATAACCTACGTGATAAGGTCACTTAACTAACTAACTTTTTTTATGTCAGAAGAATCTTCACGCCCTGCGTCTCAAAAACAACCACAACGCAAACGCCCTCAACACCAAAATAATGGAGGAAAGCGTCCTAACCATAACCGCCGTCCTAATCATAAACGCCCCCGCAACAATGGTAGTGGTGCAAAACCTATCATTTACCTAGCTGAGGACCAACTCCAAGGCGAACCTACTCTTATAGAAGGTGTCTTATTTATCAATAGCAAAGGTTGTGGGCTGTTACGTCTTGCACAAAATAATTTTGGCGAACAAGCTAACGATCCCGTCATACCGCCAGATCTAATCAAAGAACACGGACTCAGACCTGGTTTCTATATCAAGGCAATAGCCAAAAAAGCTCCACAAAGTCTACAAGTCATCAGTATCGAAAGTATTAATAACGAAAGTAAATTAGATATCGATAATCTACCTATCTTTGAAGAGTTACGTGCTATTAATCCTAATAAGAAGTTCACCTTCGAAACCACGAGTGACAAGTACAGCACTCGTGTGCTTGATATTATAGCGCCTGTGGGAAAAGGGCAGCGAGGACTTATCGTAGCCCCACCTCGTTCAGGTAAAACTTCTCTACTCCTTGATTTAGCTAGCGCTATTGAAACTAATTATAGTGATGATTGCACATTACTTATCCTCCTCGTTGATGAGCGACCAGAGGAGGTCACTGAATTTAAACGCCAATTCCCTAATGCAGAAATTTATGCTAGCTCTAATGATGATAACGCACAAAAACATGCCCAAGTCGCTGAGCTGTGTATCGAACGTGGTAAGCGTCTTGTGGAGCAAGGCAAGGATGCGTTAATTCTCATGGACTCTATCACCCGTTTAGCCCGCGCTTACAACCAAATGCTCTCTGGTGGTAATAAAAACCAAGGCAACCGTGGCAACAATGGCCGTGGAGGCCGAGGCATCCAAAGCGGTGGTATTATGGTCGGCGCACTCGAAACACCTAGACGACTTTTTGCTGCTGCACGTAATACACAAGAAGCCGGCTCCCTGACTATTTTAGCTACAGCACTTGTGCAAACTAACTCACGTGCTGATGAAGCTATATTCCAAGAGTTTAAAGGGACAGGTAACATGGAGCTCGTGCTTGATAGACAGATTGCCGAGCAGTATATCTTCCCAGCTGTAGATATACTCAAATCAGGTACACGTCGCGAAGAACTACTCCTAGCAGAAATTCATTGTGATAAAATATCCCGTATCCGCAAAGGGCTATCAGGTAATCGTCACCCAGCTGACGCGCTGGAAAAATTCCTCTTCTTTATCAAAAGATTCCCTAATAACAATCAAATGCTCTTAGAAATTAAGAGCTAAATATATGAGCAAAACTCAAGCAAAGAATGCACGACGTGCTACTATTTCCGCTCTAAGAGCCTGGTCAAAAGGCCATGACTACGCAGAGACCCTCGTTGAGCGTCACGCACAACGCAACCAACTCAGTGGCGAAGAAAGAGCTTTATTCAACAACCTCTTACTCACGACTCTACGCAATCTAAACCTCCTAGATTTTTGGATTAAAAAACTACGCCGTGAAAAACTCGATTTTGAGACTCGTGACATCTTGCGTGTAGGATTAGCACAGTTATTCATTCTCAATATTGCAGAGCATGCCGCTATTTTTGAGACTGTTAATTGCTCTAAACCTCGTACTCGAGGTCTCATTAATGCTATTCTACGTAATGCTCAACGCAAAAAAGCAGAACTCCTCTCTAGTGCCCAGGAACAAACTCCTGATATTCTCTACTCTTGCCCTACATGGCTCTACAAAAAATGGAGTCAACAACTAGGAGAAGCAGCTGCCATTAATCTACTTAAATGGCAGCAAAAACCAGCTCCCAACTACCTGCGCCTAAACACGATTAAACTTACTAAGCAAGATATAGTCGAGCTTGGTGGTGATGAACAAGTTAAAGCCGTAGGTGATAATTACCCGCATTTTTATGAATGGAAAGGCCGTGGATTACCCAAAGAGCTCCTTGCTGATGGCAGCTGCTATATCCAAGATCCTAGTACTTTCAACGCCATACGCCTCCTCAATCCAAAAGAAGGAGAAAAAATACTCGATGCTTGTGCCGCACCAGGTGGCAAGACCTCGCTCATAGCTGCTCTTAGCGATAACCAAGCTAAGATAACTATCACTGATTTGGAGAAAAAAATCCCTCGTCTCGAATCAAACCTCGTGCGTCTTGGAGTCACAGATTTCAAATCTCATGTGCATGACTGGCTCGCTCCAGCTCCTCAAGAATGGCATAGTCAATTCGATGCTATCCTCCTCGATGTTCCTTGTTCAAATACAGGTGTATTACGTCGCCGTTTAGATGCTCGATGGAGACTACGTTCCAGCGATATTGAGAACCTGATTCGTATCCAAGCACAGATTTTCTCTAATGCTCTCGCTTGCGTCAAACCAGGAGGTCGCATCGTCTATTCAACTTGCTCAATTGATAACGAGGAAAACCAAGAACAAATCCAGCGCTTCCTCAAGCAATACCCTCAACTCACACTCGTTGATGAACACAGCACCAGACCAGACCTAGATGCGATTGATGGTAGCTACGCTGCTGTATTGCAAGTGAACAGTTAAGAGTGAAGAATGAAAAGTGACTAGTTAAAACTCTATGGTGAATAGATGCTTAACTTTTCACTTTAGGCGCTTCCAATCATTTCTGTAGCTCCTCACGCACTTACGTTAAATTAAGCCATGCTTCAAGTCATCTCTAGTTGGCTCGCTATTATTCTGACTTTTGTCGGTAGACAAACTAAATTTGGAGTGTCACCGTTAGCTGAGGATAAAGCACTTCATTTTATTTTTTTCAGTTACCTATGCGGTCGCTGATTTCATTCTTCACTTTTAATTATTCACTTAGCGTCTTCGCGGCCTTGCGTGAGCAGAATACAACTAGCTCTATCCCAACTTCTGTGGTTCTTTAAAATATTGCTTAAATCACCCTCTAAGTCCTCTAAGACTGCGTGATGGATTTGGCGGCTAGATGCGCACCAGTCCAGGCATTTTGAAAATTAAAGCCTCCTGTAATACCGTCGATATCTAGGACTTCACCTGAGAAATAGAGCCCTTGGTGATGCTTGCTTTCGCAGGTTTTGGGATTAATATCCTTGAGCTGTACTCCGCCACAGGTGACAAACTCATCTTTGTTGATACTTTTCCCATTGGCATTAAAATGCCCTTGTTTGAGTTGTTTGATGAGCTCTTGTAATTGAGCTTTACTGAGTTGTGCCCAAGTATTGTCATCATCTATGCCTGCTGCTTGGACGAGTTGCTCCCAGAGACGACGTGGCAGCTCGCTAAATACTGAGCGTTTACTAATGAATCTCTTGCCGTGTGCTGAGTGCTGTCTCTTGAACTCTTGTCTAATTTGCTCTTGGGTACGTGCAGGCAACCAATCAATCTCTATACTAAACTGATAGTCCACCTCTGCAAGTGCTCTTGCCCCCCATGCTGATAGTTTGAGAATTGCTGGTCCACTCATGCCCCAGTGGGTAATGAGTAATGGTCCTGTTGCTTCGAGCTTTTGATTAAGGACCTTGACAGTTACATTATCTACGCTCAAACCTGGCAAATCATGAATACGTCTATCTGAGATATTAAAAGTAAACAACGATGGCACCGCCTCAATTAGCTCATACCCTAATTGCTCGGCAAGCTTTGCTCCAGCAGCTAGCCTAGTTCCACCTGTGGCTAACATAAGATTTTTAGTCCTAAGTGTCTCCTCACGTGCGGTGAATAGCTGAAATCTAGCGTCATCTTGCTGACCTTGTTCAAGCGCTTCTACCCAATCGACACCATGCTTCACTTGCACTTCAATATGATGAAACTTGGCAGCATTCATCAAAGCTCGAATAATCGTTTGAGAATCATCTGATACTGGAAACATTCTGCCATCTGCCTCAGTTTTTATTTCTACATTGTGTGAATCAAGCCACTCAATCATGTCTTGTGGTTGAAACTCATAAAAGGCTCCCATGAGTGTTTTTTCTCCTCGCGGGTAGTTTTTGACAAGTAGCTTTGGATCGAAGCAAGCATGAGTCACATTACATCTACCTCCTCCAGATATTTTGACCTTACCTAGCACCTGTGCTGTTTTTTCCAGAATCAGAATATTGAGTGGTTCGAGTCCTAATTGCTCTGCTTGTTCTGCCGTTTGAATAGCAGTAAAAAAACCTGCTGCGCCACCACCTACTACTATAAGGTCATATACCATTGGCTAAAAAATGCGGTTTTAATGTTTAAAAAGCAAGACTCATTTACCAGTTATTTATAAATTTTCCACCATACAGAAAAGCAAAAAACAACCATGCAAGAAGCTATAGACTTAATAAACAGCATAGCTGTAGTTGAAACAAAGCTATCAAATAGTCCGCATAGAATAAGTACTGAGATAACAGCTAAAATAATAATGATTTTCATAAAACTTAAATTCTAGCTTAGCTTACGTTGCACTTGACGCGCTTGCTTCAAATGAATTTTTAAATGAAAGACAAACATAGCTGACCATTGGTGCGCATTAAAATCACCAAAGAGCATATGTTGTGAGGTCTTGGTGTTTTTTAAATCGATATCAACTAATTCAGTTTCAATGAGTTTAGTAAAGCATAATACGGAAGCCTTGAAATCCTCCGTAATTTGGCTAGCATTTTTCTGCTCGCTAGGCATGACTTGCGCACGTATCTCTTCTAGACTGGAAGCTTTAATATCTTTGCCATGAGCCAGTTGGGTGACGGTATGCTGAATCAATTCATTCACTTTGATGTTATGCTCTAAAATCATGGCAATAGACCACTCTTGCATGTTTTTATTAACACCTACTGATTTAGGCACCCTCACTTGTTGATGCAACTGATTTTCATCAAATTCTTTGGCTATATTAAGATAAGATTCTAATACCTTAGCTAACTCTGATTTCATATACTCTAAGCTCTGACAATTAAAGCGCCAACCTACAAATGCACGAATGGGAAGAGGTAACATCATAAACTAATGGATAACATATGCTTAAAATAACTCAACTAAATGATTCAAGTTTAGATGAGGTAATTATTTACTAAGCAACTTTAAGACGGGTAGCGTTGAGACTGCAACCCTTCCTTATAACGAAGTTATGCTATCCGCAGAGCATGAAGCGTAGCGATAGGATAATTAAGACATTCATGAGCACCACGACAGTGCGCAGTAAATCAGCTCCTCGCTAAAATCGAATTATTTATACGTGGTGCAGCGATTCATCCACCCTTCCAACCAACGCTTTTCTCCACGGGATGGCGGTGATAATTGAACTCTTCTTGTTAAGACTTTTTGTGCTGCTGATGAGAAGGTTGAGGAGGCTTGCGCTACACTCGTATTTTTGGGCATTTCGAGGAGGACTTGGTAGAGTCCCCAACCTTGACCTTGGTAGCGTTCGCTGAGTTTGAGTCCTTCTCCTTTGAAATTGACGTAGTCTATAAGGGCGTACTGCCCTTGAGGGGTTTGCGTGAGCTTATCATAATTACTGAGTACATGAGCGCGATGCTGAGGCTCGACACCTGAGGCCAATTTGGCTCGGCTTTTTTGTGAGCGTAAAATAATGTAGTCCACTTGTTGAATTTTTGTGGCTAGCAAGAATTTGCGTAGCTCCTTCATCATACGGTTGTTTTGGCTATTATCAAAACTCGCCTTTGATGTCCATGGACAAGGTGGTACTGGCTGACGGTTCAGCCATGTGGGCAAGAGATCTTTATGGTAACGCTGCATCCATGTGATCCATTGTGGGAATGATTCGTCAAAGGCGCCTTGGTAATTGACTGGATACCAAATCATATGCCCTATACCTAGTGAGGCAAATTGCTCGCCTGTATTCCAACTCGTAAGTCCTGTGTAACTGCCACTACTTTCGTTCTGCCAGATTTTATTGGCTAACCACTCCCTATCTTTGAGGGATAAGCCTGCAACTTGCACTACGTGTTGGTGATTCACTAGAGGCTCAGATGGGTAAGAGCTACTTGTTTCACAACCAGTAAATAAGCCTAGTACTGAGCTTACTAAAGAGCTTAGTACTATGAACTTATAATTAAAAGCTGTTTTGTTCATTATGAGTGACTGTATGGTTATGGTAAAAGTTTTTGCGAGTTTTTGAGGATTTGATAAGCCGCTCCACTGTCTATCGTCTCTGCTGCTTTGATATAACCCTGCTCCAATGTTTCCACTTCCTCACAAGCGACTAATGCTGCAGCGACATTGAGTAAGAGTAAGTCTCTTTTAGAGCCTTGCTCTGCACCAGATAGCAGGTCTTCAATGAGCTGAGCGTTTTCTTGCGGTGTACCTCCTACCACTTGGCTCAACTGGGCTTGCTCTAACCCCCACGCTTGCCAATGTTGAGGCTCAATAGTTTTTACATCATCAGTACCTTCTTTGACATTTACATAGAGTGTCTCGCCCATATTACTAAATTCATCAGTAGGTTTGCCTTGCTCTGAATGCCCGCAAATTACCCAAGCATTCTTGCGTCCTAATTGCTGTAGAATCTTAGCAAATTTTGGCAAGACACTCGCATCACTGACGCCTAATAGTTGGTACTGAGGTCGAGCAGGGTTAAGCAGTGGGCCGATTAAATTAAATAGTGTTTTTTGCCCTTGGGCTGCTAGTGCCTGACGCACTGGCATAATCGCCTTAAAGGCTGGGTGGTACTGTGGCGCTAACAAAAACGCCCAACCTTGCTCATCTAAACAACGTCCCCAAAAATCCTCATCGAGTTGAGGCACGAATCCCAATTCAGACAAGACGTCCGCCCCTCCGCTTTTAGAAGTGATACTGCGATTTCCATGCTTGAGCACCTTAATACCACAAGCTGCGAGCACAAATACGGCTGTAGTTGATACGTTATAGAGATGCAAGCCGTCTCCCCCTGTGCCACAAACATCTATAGTTTTATGCCCCTCCAACACGGGTGAGCCCGCTGCCAATGACCACTGTGGTTGACGAGCTAAGGCTAAGAAATTTTCTACAAATGCGCCAAGCTCTATTGCCGTTTCTCTACGCTGAGATAAGGCGCATAGAAACTCCATCTTAGCGGTAAATTCAGCACTATTTTCAGCTGATTCTTCTACCAACAATGCGCAAACTTGAGCTATTTCATCTAGAGATAATTCTGCTCCAGATTGAATTTTTTGCGTTAACTCTTCAAGAAACATGACTCATAGTTTTTAATTTAAATCACACTACAACATTTAAACTAGCTGGGCAAACCGTTATTTCGGCAGGTGTGTCGCAAAGGTATTCAGCATCAATATGAATAGGGTGATTACCTTTCTTGGCTATACTTATTTTTTCACATTTAAAATAATCAACGATGAGATGCTTATCCACGTTACCCTTATTCAGTCCCCATAAATAATTAAAGATAGCTAAAACATTCTTGTACCTAAACAGGCATACATCTAAATAACCATCATCAAGAGAGGCCTGTGAGGTGAAACTCATATCCCCGCCATAACATTTGCTATTACCTACAACGAGAAAGTAGCCTTTTTTAGGGAGCGGCTGATCATCAATTTTGACAATAATCTTTTTGAATTTATAGGTGCATAAATTCCATATGCCAATGAAAATATAAGCCAAAGCTCCATAGATTTTTTTCCATTTTGAATCTGATTTTTTGAGAACGTAGGCATCAAAGCCAACCCCTGCCATACAAGTAAAGTATCTGTCATTTGCTTTACCTAAATCAATTTTGCGCGTATTTCCTTGCGCAATAACCTGGCAGACCGCCTTAATTTCCATAGGTAGATCAATTTCAATACTAAACACATTAGCTGTTCCCATAGGGATTACACCTAGTACAACATCACTATTCGCTAGCCCATTCACCACCTCATTAACTGTGCCGTCTCCTCCTGCTGCAATTACTAAATCATAGCCTTGCTCCACACAATCTTTGGCTATTTGAGTGGCGTGTCCTTGGCTCTGAGTTTTTTCTATTTCTATATCGATACCGTACCCCTTAAGGTACTTTTCAATATTTACAAAATATTTTTCTCTATCTTCGTAGACCTCAAATTTGCGGTACTTAATACCTAGCATTTTCTTGAGCAGAGGTGCCATCTGTTTGCCTTGACCTGATTGAGGATTGTAAATCAATTTGGCTTTTTTGTAGTTATGTTTCCAAGGGTTTGGCAAGTATTTTTCAGCCAGGTTCAAATCCTCCTCATCATGCACATCCATAGCCAGTTCAACATGGTCCGATTCAAATATAGCTACACTGGTTTTTATTTTTTTAGCTAGGATCTCTCTGACCTCTTCTAAACTTTTGGCATCTTGAGCATCAATGACTCTCATCAAGGCTTGAGCATCATCTAGATTAGCGCGTAATTCTACAATTTCCTTAATAAAATTTAAGATGAAATTAAACTTTCTTACATGATAAATAGCGGTTTCTGTATATTCTTGATCGCCAATTTTTATATAACTACGACTCTCTTTGAGGTCAGACTGCTCCTTATTAAAAGCAGATTTCTTCACATAATGTAAATTGATATCAGCGTCACTATTAGCAATATTCTCTAAAGTATCATTAATGACTTTAGTAGTTAAAAAAGCTGTATCTGCATTAGCAATTAAATAGCCTGAATTTTTGCTCTGTTCTGGCTCAAAAGTTTTTAAATAAGTCACTCCATGAGCAATATCCTGCACCACATCTAATCCTGCAGAAAGCCTCTTGCTCACGTGACGCATTGAAGAGAGCTTATCCAACTCCTCTGGACCTAAAACAATGATGTTATCAATATAATCACTTTTAGCAAAAGCCTCCACGACCCAATCGAGCATGGGCTTATCGTGAATCTCTAAAAAAGCCTTATTCTTACAACCATGTGACTTGTAAAGCGGCCCCTTTGCCCCCCTAGCTAAAAGGATAATATTAAATTTCTTCATTAGTTATACTTAATTAACTCGTTATAAATGATTTAAGTTTAGATGAGGTGGTGGTTTACTAAGCAACCGTGGAACGTAGCGACAGAATAATGGAAAAGCTCCTCGCTAAAATCGAATTATTTAATTTAAAAGTAGGAAGGAGCATTCCCCTGCTTCCATTTAATATTACATCCGCTGCTTGGGAGTTGATTGGCTAGAGGTGGTTTACCGCTGAGTAGAGCGTGGATGGCGGCTTTGATATCGGTACCGTTGACTGGTTTATCATTGCCGGGTCTTGATTCATCAAACTGTCCTAGATAGACAAGCTTGTTGTCTGCATCGAGGAGGTAAAAGTCTGGCGTGCAAGCTGCACTATAAGATTTGGCTACTTCTTGGGTTGGGTCGTAGAGGTAGGGGAAATCCCAATCATACTCACTAGCAAATTCCAGCATCTTATCTGGAGCATCAGCTGGGTAGTTCTCAATGTCATTAGAACTAATAGCTACAGTACTGATACCTTGCGGTTGAATTTCTTTAGCTAATTCGCTAATTGCCTCACCTAAATGTAGGACAAACGGGCAATGGTTACAGGCAAATATAACGAGAGTTCCTTGCTTGCCTTTAATCTGCGAGAGACTGTAGCTATTGCCAGCTCCATCATTAAGATTAAATTCTGGGGCTTCTTCTCCCAATTTGAGGTTAAATGTAGATTGTACTTCTGCCATAGTATAAATTAAGTGAATAGTGAAAAACTAAAAGTGAACAATGATATTAGTTATTCACTTATACATAAAGAAAATAGAAAATTAAAGCGACTATTGCAAGTCTATGAACAACAAGTTTTTAAGATGAAATTTAGTAACTCATAAGTTGACCTCTAACCTAAGTTTAAGGTACTTTTGCGTTGTGAATTTAAATGCCGATTTAAACCTAGATTTAAGCTCAGCTGAGCTGGCTCACTACAGTCGTCATATCCAGCTATCTCAAGTGGGGCTAGCAGGACAGAAAAAGCTCAAGGAAGCTTCTGTTCTTTGCATTGGAGCAGGAGGTTTAGGCTGCCCGGCTTTGAACTACTTGGCTGCCGCAGGAGTGGGCAAAATAGGCATCGTTGATGCTGATGTGGTTGATGCCTCTAATTTACAACGCCAAGTTCTCTACACCCAAGCTGATATTGGAAAATCCAAGACGCTCACCGCTCAAGCACGCTTGCAAGCCATCAACCCTCATATTGATGTCGTTGCTTACCAAGAGAGGTTCACAGCTGACAATGCAGAAAAAATAGCTAAAGAGTATGATGTCATCCTCGATGGTTGCGATAATTTTAGCACGCGCTTTTTGACAAATGATGTAGCCTATTTTCTCAAGAAGCCACTTATTTATGGAGCTATTTTTCAATTTGAAGGACAAGTTAGCGTCTTTGATTTTTCGCATAATGACGCTACTCAAGAGAAACGGCAGTCTGTCGAGAGTGACTTGGACGCTAAAAGCCGCAGCTTACCCTGTTATCGATGTTTGTTGAGTAGTATGCCTGCACCTGATGCTGTGCCAAATTGCGCGGAGGCTGGAGTGTTTGGCGTTTTGCCGAGTATTATTGGTTCTTTCCAAGCTATTGAAACCATTAAGTATATCTTAGGTTTAGGTGACTTACTCACGGGTAAGCTGTTGCACTATGACACTCTCACTCATCGCAGTCATGCTATTAAACTAGCCGCTGATCCTAATTGCTCGCTATGCTCTGAGCAAGCTACCATAAAAAACATCAAACAAGAGCAAGACAACAGTTGCTCTATCAATAACGATTCAACCCCTAATCCAGAAACTATGAACCTAGACGTACCCACATTCATCAATCGTATACAGGCTAACCCAGCAGCCAAGATTATCGATATTCGCCAACCCGAAGAACTAGATACTTATGGCGCTATTGAAGGACATATCCACATCCCTCTCAATGAATTACCTGCCAACCTTGATACCCTGAGCGTAGATGATGAACTACTCTTTTATTGCCAATCTGGCAAACGTTCACTGATTGCTTTGGAGTTCTTTCTCGAGCAAGGCTATGACCCAGAGCGTATCGCTCACCTCGAAGGAGGGCATCTTGCTTGGGTACGCGAAGCCTAAGCATCCTCTGATACGACATGGACTTATTAATTGATCCCATCCCCAAGCTGCTGCGACAGCTAGCTATCCCTATTGCGATTGGGTTCTTTTTTAACACGATGTATAATGTCGTGGACTCGCTGTATGCTGGCTCTCTTGGGCCAGAGGCACTGGCGGCGCTGGGCATTTCATTTCCTATATTTTTTATCATTATCGCTATAGGTAGCGGTTTTGGTCAGGGCATGACGGCGCTTATTGGTCGAGCTCTAGGCGCTAAGGACACGAATTTGGCTCGGACTTATATCTTCAATGGGCTAACATTTATTATCATCATTAGTGCTCTGCTATCTGTATTAGGTCATATTTATGCTGAGAGTGTTTTTCGTTATTTAGGAGCGAGTGGTGAGTACCTCGGTTTCACACTGGCTTATATGTCCGTGATTATGAATGGAGCGGTATTTTTCCTGCTCAATAATATGCTCAATGCCTTTTTACAGGTGCAGGGAGACACTAAATCATTTCGTAATGCTCTGATAGCTGGGTTTGTGCTCAATATTATCATCAACCCTATGCTGATGTATGGCTGGCTTGGCTTGCCTGCATTAGGTATTCAGGGGATAGGTGTGTCTACGGTCATTACTCAAATCCTCAGTTGTATTTATATGGGTTCCAAAGTGCTCAAATCTAAACTTATGACGGAGTGCCTGTGTCGCTTTACATGGTCTGTGCTCAAGCCCAATTTGCTAACGTATGGAGAGATAGCCAAGCAGGGTTTTCCCGCCTCATTTTCTATGCTCATGGTGGCGTCGGGTATGTTTATTTATAACTATTTCCTCTCGCAATATGGTTCAAGTGCCATTGCTGGTTACAGTACAGGCATGCGCATTGAACAATTGTTTTTACTACCCTCGGTGGGGCTTAATATTGCGGTGCTCAATCTCGTCTCACAAAATGCAGGCGCACAGCAGTACGCTCGAGTCAAAGAAATCTATTACACCTCACTCAAGTATGGGGCCTATATTGCCATTGTCTGCTTTATCGGTTTACAAACCTTGCGCTTTCAGCTCATGGGGTTCTTCACAGATGATCCAGAGGTCATTAATATAGGGGCGACCTACCTCATATTTGCCTCTGTTCTTGGATACTTTTATATGATAATGTTTCAAACTATTTCTGTCTACCAAGGGCTCAAAAAACCATTTTTTGGTATGTTCTTAGGTCTCACCCGCCAATTTGCGCTACCTCTAATTATCTTGCCCATTATGATCTCCATCTATGGCATGATAGGCATCTGGATAGGCATCACCGTGATTGCGATTTGCAGCGCCATTATTGTCCTGCTCATTGGTCTACGGAAGGTCAAACTTATTAATTTAAATGTTAAATAATTATGAGAACTCTAGCTAATATCATCTGGCACTTTCCTTTTTTTGGTTTTTTACAAGCAGGCTTTGTAGCTTTGTTAGGCTTATTATTTTGCGCTACTATTATTGGTCTACCTATTGGGTTAGGCTTAATCCAATATGCCAATTTTTTACTCGGGCCGTTCTCTCGAGAAATGGTCACTAAAAAAGACATTGGCAAACAAACTCATCCCTTATTAAGGTTCATAGAAATTCTTATCTTTATTATTTGGGTGCCCATTGGTTTATGTCTGGTTTTAGTAACCTTCATTGAAATTATTGCCTTATGCCTCTCAATTATCGGTATTCCTGTAGCCATTATCTTGGCCAAATCACTAGGCACTTATTTTAACCCTATTGGCAAAGTCTCTGTTGCCGTTAAAAGGGATAATTAACCTTCATTATAACCAGCTACCACAAGCCGTTCTGGCCGGTTTGCAAGATATAGATTCCCATGAGGAGGTTAGCTATCGCATGCATGGTGATACAAGCGGTGAGGGATTTGGTCTTAATCGCTAGCCAGTAAATCAGTGAGCCATAAATCAGTGCGGCTAACCAGTCGGCTGGTTGATGCACGAGAATAAAAGCACCTGTACTAATGAGGTAGGCTAGCCAAGAATGAGTGCCAAATGGTACGCTCCACAGCTCATTCTTGTATTCAATTGGACTCTTTTTATCAAAGCTCACACCTAGACGCATGACATAGCCTCTCCAGCAAATCTCTTCCACAAAGGAGACCACAATCACAGCACGGATAAATCGCCATACATAGGTCGTGATTTGCGCACTTGTTGAGTCAAACACTGCCGCATCGAAACCCTCTAATCTTTGTTTAAAACCTAGACTCACTAACCATGCTGGCAAATCCTCAACTTGAGTCGCTATATAATTAGGGAGCAACCAAGCACTGATACCTATTGCTCCAGTTATGATGGCTAATAACCAGACCTTGAGACTAGGTCTGTCAAATTGATAAGCACGGCGAAAATGCCAGACTAGGTAGCCTGCAACTAAGGTTTGTAATGGGTATATCCAATGCTCTGGAGCTTGCTGATACCAAGGCAAGCTAGGGTGAGCTCTAAACCAACCCAACCAATCACATAAACCTAAGATAATCTGACTCAGCAACATAAACACCACTAATGGCAAAATATGCGCCAGAGTGCGATTAAGGTTATTAAAAGAAGCTTTCATAAGTTACCAACTAACAGGTTTTCGAATGTTAGTATGAGGAATGCGCTCAGGCAGTTGAGACTCCTCTAAAATAGTTGTACGTAAAACTTTAGTGAAATCTGCATATTGAACTAAGTTTTTTGACCTTTTTCTGTTTGCGGAACTGACTAGACCTATAACCTTTTCAGAATGATTCTCTTTGATGAGCTTTAACGATTCAGTCATATCACTATCATTACTAACAAGCACAGCGCAATCGTAATTATCTAACCAAGCATCATTAAGCATGTGCACACATAAATTAACATCTGAACCCTTTTCTTCAACTTTCCACACATTAACTAACTCTGGCTTTTCTGCATCAGAATTAACCAATGGCATATAGGTTTTATTTCTGGAAAAGAAACCTTTAATAATTTTTACTCTATTGCAATATTTCTCCAAAGCTCCAAAATAGGCTTGCTGCCTTAAGTCCACTTCAGGGTCAAACTTTGAAGGTCTTACATCTGCTGTAAAATATTTAATTTCAATGATGTTGTTTTCTTCTGATAAAAGCGTATCAAAAACAGCTTCTAAATTAAGCCATTTATAATTGGTATCGATAAGAAACCCATAATAGAAATTGAACCCGTCTATATATATAATGGTACGCTTCATATCTCTATAAAAAGCAAAGGCTCTCATTAAGAGAGCCTTGCGGCCTAGGACAGAGCCCTAGGGGAGGTAATGCTTATTTATACCTAGGAACGAATGGCCTTGTCAACTTTTATTTAACCAGCCATTCCATCACAGCTTTTTGCGCGTGGAGACGGTTTTCTGCCTGACTGAAAATGACGTCGGCTTGAGATTCTAGGACTTCTTCGGTGATTTCTTTGCCACGGTAAGCTGGTAAGCAATGTAGGACCTTGCAATCAGAGTCAGCCACATCAAGTAAGGCTTGATTGACTTGGTAAGGAGCAAAGGCGGCTTCTTTTTCTGCCTGCCCTTCTTGCCCCATAGAGAGCCATACGTCAGTATTAATTACGTGAGCGCCTTGGACTGCAGCTTGGACATCATGGGTGACTGACACATTAGGTGCTTGCAGACGCTGAAGGAAACTCGCATCTACAGCATAAGCCTCTGGCGTCGCTACTACAAATTCAAAGCCGAGTAATTTAGCCGCCCACATCCATGAACGTGAGACATTGTTATCACCATCACCGACAAAGGCAATTTTCTTGCCTTCCCAAGTACCTAGCTCTTCAACTACAGACATGAGATCAGCCACAATCTGACAAGGGTGCTCACTATCTGTGAGAGCGTTAATCGTAGGAATTCGCCCATAATGAGCAAATTGCTCTACATCAGCATGATCAAAGGTACGTATAATACACCCATGCACCATACGACCTAACACGCGCGCTGTATCTTTAATCGGCTCACCACGTCCAAGCTGCATATCATTAGTCGAAAGGAACATGACATTGCCGCCAAGCTCTCTTACGCCGACTTCAAATGAAACACGGGTACGGGTGCTTGCCTTACTAAAAATCATCGCCCATGTCTGACCTGCTAATGGTAGTTCAGAACTATTTCCACGCTGAGCTTTCCATTCTATACCACGATGTACAAGCGCAGCTAAATCTTGAGCGCTGATAGTTTCAATAGAGAGGAAGTGTTTCATAATGTTCTAGTTGTAAAAGGGTTTTAAAGCGAGACTATGCCTATGAAACCAAGAAAAATCAAGATTTTAAGAACTAAACTCTATAAGACTTGGTAAATATTAGAAAGTTTAGTTGACAAACCACCACGATAGAGACTAGATTTCGTGACTTTCTCCACAAGAGAAAGACATTCAACTTGGAACAGTGGCTGAGCGGTTGAAAGCGCGCCCCTGCTAAGGGTGTATACCTTTTATAGGGTATCGAGGGTTCGAATCCCTCCTGTTCCGCCATTAATAAAAAAGCCTGCCCTTGTGGTAGGTTTTTTTGTATAAAGGCTGAACCACGGAGAATTTCGACCATTGAGCATGTTCCATGCTCAACAGGGGTCGACTGCAGGAAAGCACGTTAGTGCTGATACATAAATCATGCCGCAAGGCATGCAATTCTGCAGAGCGTAGTTACGAAGTAACTAGGATAATCCCTCCTGTTCCGCCATTTATAAAAAAAGCCTCCCTCGTGGAGGTTTTTTTATGTTCGGATACCGGAGGATTGCGACCATTGAGTAGATAGACTCAAAAGGGTTCGACTGCCACGCAGAGCTCAGCTCTGCTATAAAACCTCTTGCGCGCAAGCGCAACTCACTGCAGAGGGTCGTTGCTACGCAACGAGCATAATCCCTCTCTATATATCACAATCAAACTCAATCGTCTCATGCACCCTTAACCTATCTTCACCTACTCACAGCTCGTTCATAAATACCAAACACACCTTGATAAATAAAAGTATTGTCGTTTTGACTAGTTTAGCTCAGAATTTTCGCAATGAGACTTTTATTGATATTCATTTATTTATTTTTTCATTGGAGCCTAGCTGCCGAGCCTGGTCAGGCTGAGCTGATTAAGACGCTAGATGAGAAACTTTTGCGGATTGCCACTATCGAAACTGAGCTACCTGCTGAGCAGACATTTCATACTCGTAACAAAACTGCTCAATTCAAAATAGAATTAATTACATTACAAGAAAAAGCAGAATCTAGACAAAAAAAATTAGCGGAAAATATTGCGGGAGTTAAGGAATTGTTATCTATTCTAAAAAATAATGAATCTGAGAGCTTTGAAGAAACAGACTCCGTGATTCTGGCTCAAATTGATTCTTTAGAAGCAGAGCTTAATCATTATGGAGCCGCACTTAAGAAAGTGCGATTAATTAAAGCTCAATCTACTAATTTGTTAGACAAGATTAGCTCGCTCAATGCTTCTACTTTTAGTGATTTCTTATTTCAGAAATCACCTCTTATTTTATCTCTAGACGCTCTTAAGGCATTATCTGCTGAATGGGCGGTAGCCAAAGGAAACCTATATAGTTTGGATTCGCTGATCACTGTCTTAATATTATTGGTAGTGAATGCATTAATTCTGATTTTTGGGCGTCGTTTGTATGCATTTCATTTTAAGCTTAAGCTAGATGAGGTTAATTTTTCTCGTTCTTATTTATATAAAATAGGCACGATTATCTCGCTAATCATTATTGCCTATCGTAGCTATTATAGTTTAGGCACAGAAGAGACAAGCCCTTACTTAATAGGCGTGATTTATTTTTTCTGTTATGCTGGTTGTTCTTTCTTACTCTTTCATTTGCTACGCAAACTGGACATCAAGCCTAGAAAAGAAATTGTAGATAGAAAAATTGTCCATCACCAAAGGCTTTTATTTAAACTTACGGTTTATATAGCTGAACTGCTTTCTATTACTGTGCCTATTTTACTGGTATTAGGTTATGTGATTTTAGGCGCTTATATCACATTCAATATTACGATTACGATTGCAGGGCTGGTCTTGTTTTTCTTTTTAAGAAGTTTAGCTGAACGTATTATCCATTTCTTTCAAATTGAAAAGACGAAAACATTATCTGCTCTCTCGATTATTGTTGTTGAGTTGCTGTTAGGCGTGGTTATCTTAGTCTTTATTACCAGTTTTTGGGGATTCTCTCTACAGAACTATTCTGAATTTTATGAGAAGTTTAAAAATGGATTTACTATTGGAGAAACCAACGTCAATCTACGTAATATTCTCCTGACGATTGTTGGGTTTATTGCCACTTTATATATTTTCCGCTTTATCCAATGGTTCTTAAAAGAGCGTGTTTTTAGATATACACAGACTAAAAAAAGTGTGGCGGAAGCAATGATTTCGCTGACTGGTTATTTGGGGATTATGGTCGCCATTTTTACTAGCCTAAGTATTTTAGGCCTTAAAAGCTCAGATTTAACCATTGTAGTAGGTGCTCTTTCATTAGGGATTGGGTTTGGCTTACAAAATATTATTAATAATTTTGTATCTGGTGTGATTCTTTTGTTCGAAAGACCTGTCAAAATTGGAGACTGGATTGTGCTCGACAGTGGATTGCAAGGCACTATTAAGCAAATCAGTATTCGCTCTACAGAAATTGAGACTATTCATCGGGCTTCAGTAATTATTCCCAACTCAGATTTAATCTCTAAATCGATTACGAACTGGACACTGCGTGATCCTGTGATTCGTTTGGATTTATTAGTGGGTGTCGCCTATGGTTCAGATGTAGAAAAAGTCAGAGAAATACTGCTCAAAGCTGCTGCGGAAAACGAGATAGTACGAAAATCTCCCGAACCCGTGGTGCTGTTCCAAGATTTTGCTGATTCTAGTCTCAATTTTGAATTGCGTTATTTTGTGAAAGGTTTCACCAACCAAGCCCCTGCCCAAAGTGAATTGCGTTTTGCGATTAATACCGCACTCGCTGAAGCTGGTATAGAGATCCCATTCCCACAACGCGATATCCATATCAAATCAGGTAAACTTTAATTGATAAATATGTCTCAAATAACTACCATTGATAACCAGCATCATCTGAGTATCACACGTATTGATGAGTCAGCTGATTTAGTTCAAGCTGAAAACCATCTTATCAATCAAAGCCTTAATGAAGCAGAGGTCAATATACTCTTAGGTGAGGAGCCTCGCCCGCTATTTCACCAGACCAATGATACCGATTTTGTCTTAGTGTTGCGAGGGATAAACTTTGATGGGGATGATGATAAGTCAACTGTATCACTGAGGATGAGCAATCATGTTGACCATTTGTTTGTGGCACATCGAAAAAAAGTTAAATCACTCGATGAGCTCATCGACGAATTTGACAAATTCAGTACCACAGAGGAATTAATTTTAGATTTAGTCGAAAAGCTCACAGAGAAAATCGAAAAACATATCTTTGACCTTGAGGAGCAAATCGAAGCTATCGAAGATGATATGCTGGACCATCCTAGTCAAGAATCACGTCATGCCATCATGAAAACCCGTAAAAAGGTCATCGAGCTAAGACGCTACCTACTCCCTCAACGTGAGGTGCTCAATCAACTGGCTCGTAATAATTTAACTCATACTGACGAGGCTATTCGTCATCAATTCACTGACTTGCAGCAACGTACCTCACGCATCTGTGATTTATTAGATGCTCTGCGTGAGCGCTTAGGTCTCATTCAAGAAGAAATAGGAGCCCTACTTAGCGACAAGCTCAATCGCAACCTCTATATTCTATCTATTATTTCGGCTATTTTCCTCCCGCTTGGCTTCTTAACTGGTTTACTGGGTATTAATGTGGGCGGCATGCCTGGGGCGGATCAGAGTGATGCCTTTTGGTTTGTATGTGCGTTATCTCTAATTATTGGACTTATGATTTTCTTGTTTTTCAAAAGCAAGAAATGGATTTAAATACGCTTTTTAGGCATTATGACTATCACTATTCGACCTGCCGCCAGTAGAGGAGCTTCAAACTTGGGCTGGCTCCAGAGTCAGCACAGTTTTTCATTTGGTGAGTACTATGACCCTAAGCATCGTGGTTTTGAAACCTTGCGTGTGATTAATGATGATAAGGTAGCATCAGGTGCTGGCTTTGGAGAGCATCCTCATAAAAATATGGAGATTATCTCTTACGTACTTTCTGGCGCATTAGCTCACAAAGATTCGTTAGGTCACGAAGAGGCTATCCAAGCTGGGGATGTGCAGCGTATCAGTGCGGGCTCAGGCATCACTCACAGTGAATACAATCATTCAGCTGATGATGAGGTGCATTTTTTGCAAATTTGGTTTTTGCCTAAAACTAAGAATATCAACCCAAGTTACGAGCAAAAACACTTTGCCTCTGAAACAAAACGTGGTTGCTTTACCCTCATAGCTAGCGAATTAGGTCGAGATGGCTCGATAAGCTTGAATCAAGATGTGGATATGTTAGCTGGCTTAATTAATGGTGATGAAACTGTAGGCTATCATCTGCCTCAAGGCCGTAAAGCGTGGGTACAAATAGCTAGAGGATCTGTGACCATGAATGATATTGCTCTGCAAGCTGGTGATGGTGCCGCTATCGAGGATTCAGAAGATTTAGTTTTTGCTCAGGGCGACGATGCAGAAGTCCTTATTTTTGACCTGCAACCTGCCTAACTTAGTTGAGTTGCAACTGTTATTGTAACGACACTTAAGCCTGCTCTAAAAAAAATGCATAGAAAGTTTGCATAATCACACTTTTTATTTTATGTATCGCCTCTATTCACAGAATTTAAGATTATGGCAGATTTATCAAAATACAGAAACATCGGGATTTTCGCACACGTTGATGCGGGAAAAACCACAACTACAGAGCGTATCCTCTCTCTGACAGGCAAGATTCACAAAATTGGTGAGGTTCACGATGGTGAGTCAACTACTGACTTCATGGAGCAAGAAGCTGAGCGTGGTATCACTATTCAATCAGCAGCGACTACTTGTTTTTGGAATGATCATCGCTTTAATATTATTGATACTCCTGGACACGTTGATTTCACTGTTGAAGTTTACCGTTCTTTAAAAGTTCTTGATGGTGGTGTTGGTGTGTTCTGTGCTTCTGGTGGTGTTGAGCCTCAGTCAGAAACTAACTGGCGTTACGCTGATGAATCAGAGGTTGCTCGTGTGATTTATGTTAACAAGCTTGACCGTATTGGTGGTGATTTCTACCGTGTTGTGGACCAAGTGAAAAACATTCTTGGTGCTACACCGCTTGTGATGGTGCTTCCTATTGGTATTGAGGGTGACTTTATTGGTGTTTGTGATCTTCTTACTCGCAAAGCTTGGGTATGGGATGATTCAGGTCAACCAGAAAACTACGAGATTCAAGACATCCCTGCCGACATGGTAGACAAAGTTGAAGAATACCGTGCCGCTCTTATCGAAACTGCTGTAGAGCAAGATGATGAACTCATGATGGCTTACCTCGAAGGCGAAGAGCCAAGCATCGAGGACATCAAAAAATGTATCCGCAAAGGTACAATCGCGCTAGACTTCTTCCCTACTTACTGTGGTTCTTCTTTCAAAAACAAAGGTGTGCAGCTCGTGCTCGATGCTGTAGTTGATTACCTTCCTAACCCAACTGAGGTTGACCCACAACCAGAAGTAGACGCCGAAGGTAACGAAACAGGTGAGTTTGCTATCGTAGATACAGAGAAACCATTACGTGCGCTTGCATTCAAAATCATGGATGACCAATTTGGTGCGCTTACTTTCACTCGTATTTATTCAGGTAAAATTGAAAAAGGCATGACTGTGCTTAACTCATTTACCGGTAAGACTGAGCGTATCGGACGTCTCGTGGAGATGCACGCTGACCAACGTACAGAGATTGATTCTGCACAAGCAGGTGACATTATCGCTATCGTAGGCCTTAAAGGCACACAAACAGGTCACACACTCTGTGATCCTAAAGCTCCAGCCACTCTCGAGCCAATGGTATTCCCAGAGCCAGTTATCTCTATTGCTGTATCACCTAAAGACAAAGCTAACGCAGAAAAACTTGGCGTAGCTATTGGTAAAATGGTTGCCGAAGATCCATCATTCTACGTAGAAACAGACCAAGACTCTGGTGAAACGATTCTTAAAGGTATGGGTGAGCTGCACCTTGATATTAAGGTAGACATCCTTAAACGTACTCATGGTGTAGAAGTAACTGTAGGTCAACCACAAGTAGCCTACCGCGAATCAATCACTAAGACTATCACAGATAGTTACACTCACAAGAAACAGTCAGGTGGTTCGGGTCAGTTTGGTAAAATTGACTACACTATCGAGCCTAACGAAGTGGGCGCTGGTTTTGAATTCACCTCAACTGTGGTGGGTGGTAATGTTCCTAAGGAATTCTTCCCTGCTATTGAAAAAGGTTTCAAAACTTCAATGGTCAAAGGTGTGCTCGCAGGCTACCCAACCGAAGATGTTAAAATCACGCTTACCGATGGTGCTTCTCACTCAGTGGATTCATCAGCCGTTGCTTTTGAATTAGCTGCCCGTGGTGCTTACCGTCAGTCTATCCCTAAAGCAGGCGCGCAAATCCTCGAGCCTATCATGAAGCTCGATGTATTCTGTCCAGAGGACAACATCGGTGATGTGATCGGTGACTTGAACCGTCGTCGTGGTATGATTCAATCACAAGAGAAAACTCCATCAGGCGTAGTTCGCATCAAAGCCGAAGCAGCTCTATCAGAGATGTTTGGTTACATTGGCGACTTACGTACTATGTCATCTGGTCGTGGTCAATTCTCTATGGAGTTCTCACACTACGCCCCTTGTCCTAAGAACATCTCTGAAAAGGTGATTGAAGAAGCAAGAGAGCGTGACGCTAAGAAATAAGCAGTTATTTCATCTTTATATCCAAAAACCCAGTGCTTCATTAGCACTGGGTTTTTTTGTTGTGACTGTTGATTGCTTAGTTTGTATTAGTTTGTATTAGTTTGCATTAGTTGCTAATAGCCACTGAGAATAAGCCGTACTAACAATGCCTGACAAAATGACATAACAATCATGTAAATAGAATAGGCATGGATCTAAATAAAGCTTGCTAAATGACGCAGCTAGATATTTAACAAATAAATATCATTATTAATTTTAAATTTGCGCCAAATTACATTTCTTAACTTGACTTTATCTATTTCTTATTTGACTTTATTTGTGTTTGTGAATATAAAGATTCAAGTATTAAATAAATTTTAATTATGAAAAAACTAACAAAAACAATAATTATTGCTGCTCTAACTGCTTCGCATGTAACTTTAGCTGCTAATATTGCATTCAATAATGGTGGTGGTGATGGCTCATGGGAAACAGCCACTAACTGGGTTGGTGGAGCACTACCAACTTCTACTGATTCAGCTCAAATCCAAGCTAACGCAAGTCTTAGTAGCGCGCAGAATGTAAGCGGTGTATTAGTTTATACTGCCGAACTAGTTATTAATAGCGGTGGTTCTATTACTGCAACATCAGTAGTCAACATAGGTCAGGCGACAACTACTGATGGCATTTTGACTATTAACACAGGTGGTACTCTAACTACAACGAATGGAATAAGTCTTGGTCCTCAAAGCGTAAACGCTAGTGGCACTTTAAACCTAAATGGCGGGACAATTAATAGTACTAACCATATTGTTGGTAGAGGCAACACAGGAGCTACTAGGGCTGAGTCATTTCTTAATTTTAATGCTGGAACAGCAAGTTTTAGGAATTTCGAATTTAACGACATTGATCTAACAAATGTTGTTTTTAACTGGGCTTTATCTGGCACATCTACAGTTGCAAATATTAGTGTTACTAGCGCTTCTTTTGCTAATGATCTTGCTGCGGTAGATACCTTTAATTTTACAGGTGGCACGTTAGTTAATGGAGATGTAGTAACTCTAATAAGTGGTGCTGGTGGTGCTTTTACCAATCTAAGTGGTATTGCCGTAACAGGTATTGCTAGCGGTGGTGTGTTAAGCCAAGTAGGTAATGATTTAGTATTAACTGTTATTCCTGAGCCATCTAGCTTGATGTTGCTTACTGGTGGTTTGCTTTCTCTTGCTTTTTACAGAAGACGTAAGGCTTAATCAAAAAGTTAGTTGAATTACATATAAAACCCCAGTGCTTAATTAGCACTGGGGTTTTTTGTTGTGACTGTTGATTGCTTAGTTACAGGCTTTTTGTCGGTGAATGATGCTGTTCATATTAGTCATGGTTTAGGTGATTTAGGTGATTTAGGTGATTTAGGCAGTTTAGATGATTTGGGTGGTTTGGTTAATGACTACCTTAGGTCTTGTCATTGTTATCGAGGCTAGGCATACTATATTGCATGCATGCAGAGGCTAAAAAATTAGGAAAAACAGGCTTAGTTTGGTTGCGACGTGATCTACGTGTCCACGACCATCCTGCTCTTGCTGAGTCTCTTAAGGATAATGATACGACTTATGTCGTCTTTGTCTTTGATTCAGAGGTGCTCAATCCCATTCGAAAATACACGACAGTAGATACTCGATTACACTTCATCGCTGAATCACTTGCAGAAATTCAACAAGAGCTCAATAAAGCAGGAGGTCAACTCATCGTGCTTGAGGGCAACCCTATTACAGAAATCCCAGAACTTGTTACTCAATTAGGTGTTGATACTCTTTATTTTAATCGTGACTATGCACCTTATGCCACAGATAGGGATGCCTACGTAAGTAAAGCTATTCAAGACCAAGGTAAGCTGGTGAGAGATTTCAGAGATCATGTCTGCATGGAGCCTAATGATGTGCTCAATTTACAAGGGCTTCCCTACAAAGTATTTACTCCTTACTCTAAAGCTTGGAAGAAAACTCTAAGCGAGCAAAAATCTGAGCCTGACTATACTGTTAAACTAACTAAATTAGGCGAGACAGATAAGTACCCCATTTTAGATACTGTTGAAGCATTGTTAGACTTAGCAGGATTCCAATCAAGCCCAGCTTATCTCAAGGGTGGTTCCCAAGCCGGATTGACACGCTTACAGCAATTTGCTCCTTACCTTGGTCAATATAAAGCTAATCGAGATTTCCCAGCTTTAGATAAAACCTCTATGCTATCTGTTTATATTCGGCATGGTTGTATTTCTGTGCGTGATATGCTCTCTCTAGCCATGTCTGAGTCCAATGTAGGCGCTGAAACCTGGCTCAACGAGCTGATTTGGCGAGAGTTTTATCAGATGATTGCTTATCACTACCCTCATGTCAAAGGGCATACATTC
>Ga0209533_1000207_pt1 | contig 56105 bp, 48 predicted proteins | sample COG_04_FD_184748 | JGI IMG/M metagenome (GOLD analysis project Ga0209533, IMG submission 184748) | Pelagic Microbial community sample from North Sea - COGITO 998_met_04 (SPAdes) (version 2) | ecosystem: Environmental > Aquatic > Marine > Neritic zone/Coastal water | place: Helgoland, sampling...
GGGGCACTATGGGTGAGTATTCCATACCAGGAACTTCAGGTACTATCCCATATTTTAATAGTAGTGGCGAACCCCTTCTAATGGACCTTACGTTACAAGTAATCTGTTATTAAAAAATTTCAGTCAATCATGAAAAAGTTAATACTCTATACGTTCCTATTTGCTTCGTATTCGCTTATTTATTCTTGCAAAGATGAAAATAAAGGCTGTTTAGATGTTTTAGCTACTAATTATAGTATTGATGCTGATGTAGATGACAATTCTTGTTGCTATACTTGTTTTACTGAAATAGACACCTTAGGAGAATATTGCGGAAATGAAATGTCCGACTTAATTTTTAACGGTTTTGTGTACGACAGTATTCATTTTTGGGTTCAATAGTGCATTTGTTTTACCTAATACTCCAGATGCTATTCCTGCTTTCGATGAAAATGATGAACCCATAAAAATGATGTATGAAGCATCTGTAATCTGTAACTAGACACAACACAATTATAACTATAAAAATACAATTATGAAAAAATCAATTCTTTTTACATTCCTTTTCGCATTGTTATTATTTGCTTCTTGCAAAAACGATGGTAAGGGTTGCACGGATTACACTGCTACAAATTATAACGATCGTGCAGATACAGACGACAACTCTTGTTGTTACACTTGTTACGCTGGAGCTGAACCTCTTATTGATACTTTGGGAGATTTTTGTGGTAGTGATTTGATAGATTTTGAGGAGAATGGCTTCGTTTACAAAGACATTCATATTTGGTCTACCTCTTTCGGGATCTATGTTTTACCAGGAACTCAAGATGCATTTCCAGCTTACGGACTTGATGGTTTGCCGGTTATGATGGATTTTACTGTAGATGTAAACTGTTATTAAAAACCTTGAACACCTTCTTACTAGCTCTGTTTAATACGCCTAAATAATAAATTTAATGCGCTATTCGTTTTAAATTAATATTGTTTTTTTATGAATATTTAAGTGTTTCAACACTGGTTTTAAGCTCTTTATTTCTGCTTTTAATTTGGCGATAAACAAATCGAATACTCATTAATTTAACAAACCATACAATTATGAAAAACTCAATAATTTTTACATTCATACTAACACTATTCTTTATTTTTTCCTGTAAAAACAACGAACACGGTTGTTTAGATTATACGGCAACCAATTACAACGAAGAGGCTAGTGTAGACAATAATTCTTGATGCTACACCTGTTATACTTCAGAAGATACCTTAGGCGTTTATTGCGGTAGCGAACTAGACAAGATTATACGAGATGGTTTTCCTTACGTGGATTGGATTCAATTTTCGATGAACCCTCAATTTGATTTAGATGGTACGCCCATATATCTTTATGTTCAATATGATTAACTTGTTATTAATTAAATAATGCTAGAGTGTATTTAGAATTAAATTTTAAGCGGAAGTAGTACTCGTGTCAATCAACCATTTACCTTGTACCTTCATGGTTTGTTCAATCACATCTCTAACGCAACCCTCGCCGCCTTTTTTATGCGATATATAATCTGATAAATTTTTAATCTCCTGTGCAGCATTATCTGGACAGGTAGGTAAACCTACCTCTTGCATTACCTCGTAATCTGGTAAATCGTCGCCCATATACAGCACATGCTTTGGGTTTAAATCGTAAATGTGAATCAGCTCTTTTAAAGCACTCACCTTATCGTGGCAAGCCAAATACACATCGTGCACGCCAAGCTTGGTCATGCGTGTTTTTACAGCAGCAGAACTACCTCCGGATATTACTGCAACTACATAGCCTTTTTTTACTGCTAACTGAAGTGCATAACCATCTCTGGTATTCATTTTTCTGACCTGTTCTCCGTTTGGCATCAGCGTTACACAACCATCTGTTAAAACTCCGTCGCAGTCAAAAATGAAAGCTTTAATGTCTTTTAATTTTGTTTTATAATTCATCTGTATTTTTTGCTGTAATAGTTTGTGTTAACATCTCATATACGTTAAAAGAAACGCCTTTACCTAGGTAATCTAAATGTGCATTTATGGTAGATTGGTCTTTTCTGACAGCGGGCCCAGTTTGTACTTCTTTAGGCTTTAATTTTGTAATTTTTAATGCTGTTTCTTTTATCAATGGTTGAAGTATATCTAAGGGTATTTTTTCCTTTTGAAGAATATCGTCTGCCATCATGTACATTAAATTACTAAAGTTGCAGGCAAACACAGCCGCTACATGCAGTACTTTTCTCTGATGCGAATTTATATTATACACCTTTGGACTAAGAAGTGTTGCCAAGCGCATTAGAGTATTGTAATCTTGGCTTTTGGAAGCTTCTATGCAAAAGGGAATGGACTTGAAATTGAGTTTTTTCTCCTTCGAAAAAGTTTGCAGTGGATAAAAAACGCCTCGGCGCTCATGCTTTATTTTCGCTTGATCTATAGCTCCAGAGGTATGAACTACTAATTTATCTTTTAGTAGTAGATTTTTAGAAACCGATTCAATTACAGCGTCTTTTACTGCTAAAATATATAGATCGGCCTCGGCATACAAATCGTCGTATCGCGTGGTAAAGTCGCATTTTAATCGTCGCGCTAACAAAAGTGCAGGTTCTACAGAGCGGTTGTATATCTGAACAATTTCTTGATCATTTTTCTGAAGTTCTTTTCCTAAATGCCAAGCAACATTTCCAGCTCCTATAATAACTATTTTAAGTTTTAGAGCACTCAATTAACTACCGTTTTAGTATTCTTAAACAATTGAATCATGGCAATAAATGTTCCTATTGCCATGAGCAGCATCCCTATCCAGAGCACATTTATATACGGAAATATAATAGCCTTCATTACTATAAAAGGTTTTTCGTTGTCAATGTGCTCGTAGGCTTTAATTTGGATGCTTCCAGCTTCCGCATTTACCTGGTCAAATAGAAACTTGTACTTTAAACCATCCTCTTCTATAAAACCAGGAAACGATTGTGCCGTATTGTTTTTTACTGCGTAAATAGATTGTGTTGAGGAAAACTCACCCTGCATATTTTGCATTCTTAATGCCGCAATTAACATTACATCCAGTGCTTTTTCACTTCCTACATCGGTATTTGCATTTACCATTAAGCTGTCTAAGTATAAAAAATGCTGATTGTAAATTACCGAATCGCCTTGTTTTATGTTTATTAAGCTTTCGTGGTGGTAAGGATTACTTGTGTCGTGTACATCAGTATCTGCATAGGTTAAATGGGTGTACACATCGTAAAGAGCAAAGTGTTTTGTAGCTGGCTCTGCTACGTTGCCCATTATTTCGTTTAATTGTATAAACGGATGTAAAGTAAACTCATAAGTATATTCCTTTTCGTCGTTTAAACTAAAATACTCAACCTCGTAGGTTTTGTTAATCCCTAGTAATGTGTCAGATTTATAATGCACATAGTAATTACCCATTAAGGTAGTATCTCCCAACTCAAGTAAAATGTTTTCATTACTCGGGAAGTCCTTTGCAATAAACCCATCGTTACTAGATATTACATTTTTGTTTGCATTACTTAATAAAGCTCCCATAATAACAAGTGCAAAACCAATGTGTGCTACCGAGGCACCAGAATGATTCCATGTACCTTTAAGTATTTTACGCCAATACTCAAAGTTTGAAATTGCAGCAAAAACAGTAGCCCATAGCAGCGAAAAATACAGTACATGCCACATGTTTACCGTATAAGCAATAAGCAAGGTTAGAACCCCAGAGAGTACCAGACTAAAAGCAATTTGCCGTAAGAATTTTCTAAGATTAGTACTCGTGTAAGTAAGGTATTGAGTAATACCAACTAAAATAACAATGAGTAGAGCTAAAGGTGTTTGCCAAGAGTTGTAAAGTGCTATTGCATCCAAAGGAGGTGCCATTTGCGTTCCAAAAACCTTGTTTATTACTGGTAAAGAGGTGAACCAGGTAATTTGAAAAGCAGAGATAAATAGAATCATGGAGGCGATAAACATCCAAAATTCTCTTGAACTGACTTTATCGTCTTTCTGGGTAGTGGGTATGTTTTTTAATCGAACAAAAAACAAAACCAATGTTGCTACAGTAAAGGTGAGCAGATAAACTAATAATTGACTTGCAAGACCACCGGCAAAAGCATGTACAGATGTGTCTCCTAATATGCCACTTCTTGTTAAATACGTAGAGTATATAATTAGAATAAAGGCTAATAAGGTAAGTGCAATTGTAGTAGGTAATGCAACTTTTTTAGCTTTATAAATGAGCATTAAATGTGCTGCTGCAACCAATATTATCCAAGGAACGAGTGAAGAATTTTCTACAGGATCCCAAGCCCAAAAGCCACCAAACGATAAAGCCTCGTAAGCCCAAGCGCCTCCCATTAATATACCCGTACCCAAAACCATTATACCAGCATAAGTCCATGGCAAGGCTTCTATTACCCATTCGGAATATTGTTTTTTCCATAAGCCAGCAATTGCATAGGTAAATGGAATCATGGTAAGTGCAAAGCCTAAAAATAGTACGGGCGGATGTATAACCATCCAGTAATTTTGCAATAAAGGATTCAATCCTCTTCCGTCTAAAAACTGAGGGACTACTTGAAGATAATTGCTCATTTCTGTCCAAGGTAACCCTATGTTTTCCTCTAGATTACGTATTAAATCGAAGGGGCTACTTCCTATTTTTAAACCGAATACATAGATGCCTAAAATCATAGATACTAGAAATACCTGAATAATGGATACTATGGTAAGCACGGTAGGTTCCCAAGATTTTGCTCTTTTAATTAAAAGACTTCCTAAAATAATATTCCAAAAAATCCATAGAAGAAAACTGCCTTCTTGGCCTTCCCAAAAACAGGAAATCATGTAATGTGTAGGCAGTGCTAAAGAAGAGTGTTGCCAAACGTATTGGTACTCAAAATAATGATTGTATATCATTACAAACATACAGCTAACTACACCTAGTATTGAGATGCCATGCGCAAAGAATGCTCCACGAGCCATTGGCAACCAAGTACTTTTTAAAGATTCGTTTATACTACTTTTATAAAAAGAAAAAGCAGCCAGTAAAGAAGCTGCAAAAGCAATACTTGTAAATGCCTGACCTAAATTTCCGATTAATGTGTGTTCGCCAATAAATTCCATAGTTAGTAGGTAGGTCTAATTAATGAGTCTTGATTGATGTATTGTTGTTCGTTGTACTTAGAAGGGCATTTCATTAAAATAGTACGCGCAACGAAACCAGAATCTGTGGCAAACCCAGTCATCGTAATTTTTTCTGAGCGTTCGAAATCTTGTGGCTTTGAGTCGTAGTAATAAACTTTGCGTTCGTTGTTTAAAGAATCTTCTGCAAAAAAGGTAAGCATGTTTAAACGAGGCTCAAATAAAATCTCACTTTTTTTAGTGAGTTCTCCAATTACGGTAAACTCTTTTCCCATTTGTTTTTCTGCATCGGCAAAGGTAATATAGGTACTTGCATTAAATGTAAGCGACATAATTACGCCAATAATTAGGGCTACCAAAAGGATTAATATAATTTCGGTTTTCTTCATGCTACTCTTCTAGTTTTTGAACCTTTTTATCGATTCGAATAAGGTAAATCATTAAGCCTATAAAGATGGTTGCTATAACAGCAACTACCACGTAAATTTTACCATTAGAACGCATTAAATCAGCCATTTCAACTTCTGTATTGTTTTGGGCAAAACTCAGTGTAGTAAAAAATAAACTGATCAGGACTGTTGTTAAATACTTCATCGTTTTAGTTGTTTTCCTTATTAGTTTCCAGTACTTTGATTCGGTAACGTAAGTCTGAAATCCAGGTACTTATTAAAATCCACCCGAGTACCGCCGGATAAAATACAATACGCATATTACTGTCTAAATCGTAATTGCTAAAACCAGGATTTCCGCCATTTCCTGGATGTAAACTGTCGGTCATTCGGGGTAAAATCCCTATAAAAACAATCATCATTACAAAAGCAAGAATATTGTAAATGGCACTTACTCGAGCTTTGCTATCTTCGTTTTCTATACTGTTACGAAGTATAAAGTAGGCCAAGTAAATGAGCATGGTTACTGCAGCACCGTTTAGTTTTGGGTCGTTTACCCAAAAAGTACCCCAGGTAAATTGAGCCCAAACCATTCCGGTAGTTAAGCCCAATGTTGCAATAAATAAACCTGTAGAGGCTAAGGTTTCAGCTTTTAAATCTAGAAGCTTATTAAAGCCACTTAAATAACGAATGCTGTAAATCATAGATAACAACATTAAGACGATCATACTAAACCACATGGTTACATGAAAGTATAAATTTCTTACGGTTTCGTTAAGTATATTGAGTTTGGGAACAGGCAATAATAAGCCCGCAATTATGGAGTAGAGTACAAGTGCAACTCCAAGGATTTTCCACCATTTTATCTTCATACAAATAGCTTTTTTTAGTCTCGCCAAAGGTAAGGAAATAATAGGTAGGAGAGGAGAACTGTAACGATATTTATAAGTGCTAAAAACAACAATTGATTGCCTGCAAAATAGTCAAGTTCGTTGTTTAAACAAAGTTTTGAAGTTTTAATTAAATTGATTAATAAAGGAAATAATAGAGGGATGCTTAATACAGCCATTAAACCAGAACTGTTGTTTGTTTTTGATGCTATGGCTGCAACTAAAGTTAAAATAGATGCTACTGCCGAGCTCCCCAATACAATGCACATAATAAAAGATAGCTGGGCGGTAATTGGGTTGCCCAAAAATAGGCTGTATATGGCATAGCTTAATAAGGTAAGCACAATAAGTAATGCACTGTTGTAAATTGTTTTTGCCAAAATTATGGCTCTTGGTTTGGCCAAAGTATAAAAAAACAGTGCTTGCTGGTTGAGTTCTCTTTTAAAGCTTTGTAGGCTGGCATTCATCGCTGCAAAAAGGACAATGATCCAAAACAATGCAATCCAAGAATGATCACTAATTACTCCCTCAAAACTTAGGTAGGCAACATAGCTTGTGCTAAGTACATACAAAAGCATGCTGTACAAGGCATAGCGTTCTCTCCAATTTAAACGTACGTCTTTTAAGACTAATTCTGTAACTTGTTTTATCATTTTTACAAATATACAGATTCCGAAAGAAAGTAATCACCTAACATTTCTGAAATAACTCTTTTTTTTAACTATTTTTTCCAGCATTAAACTAATTTTATATATATGATTAGGGCTCTCAAATGCTTAACAAATATTAACTCTTAGATCTCAATATTTTCATGTTGTTTTAAAACAATAATTCTTAATTTTGCAAAAATTAAAATTCATGAAATTTTTTTATTTAATTCTCTTTTTATTCCCCTCAGCATTTTTGTTTGCTCAAGAGCGACCAAGTAATATGTCGCGAAATGAATACGAAGTATCCGGTTCCGTTTTAGATTTTGACAATAATAAGGGTTTGGCCTTTGCCGCTGTAAGCTTTCTAAACTCAAAGGATTCTACTTTGATTACAGGTGGTATATGCGATGGTTCTGGAAATTTTAGTATTGAAAAGGTGAAAGTAGGAACGTATACCTTGCTTATAGAATACATTGGCTACCAGGCTACCTTAATAAATAAGATTAAAGTTAGTCAACCTAAGAAAGAACCAAATGAAGTTGCCTATAGTTCGGCTAAATCGATAGAGCCAATAAACATTGGTGATTTTAGAATCAAAAAATCTATTGAAGAACTCGAAGAAATTGAGCTTATCGAAGAGAAAGCAATGGTTGTTCAGGGCATTGATCGCAAGGTTTATAATGTAGGACAAGACATTACTAATTCAGGTGGTTCAGCCATAGAGTTGATGGAAAAATTACCATCGGTTCAAGTAGACATCGATGGGAATTTAAGCCTGCGAGGTTCAAACCAAGTACGTTTGTTTGTAGATGGAAAGCCCTCGATGTTAAGCTCCTCGGAATTACTCGAAACACTGCCGTCTTCAATGATAGAGTCTATTGAGCTTATAACCAATCCATCAGCAAAATACAGCCCAGAAGGAATGGCAGGTATTATTAATGTTGTTTTAAAGAAAAACAATAAGGCCGGATTTAACGGAACTGTATCTGCTAGTGTAGGTTCTCCAACCCGTACTAATTTTACAACTCTACTTAACCGACGCACAAAAAAGTTGAATATTTTTGGATCTTATGGTTATATGGACAGAATTACCAGATTTAAATCTGAAAGTGAAAACCACACCTATTTTGATGCTGATACCTTTGATTTATTTCAAGAGAAATCGGGCAGACAACTAAGAAATTCTCATACTTTTAAGGCGGGTTTAGATTATACGCCTAACGAAACCACTTCTTTTAGCCTTCAAGGGAATTACAGCCCATCTCAAAGGTCAAAAAAGGATACTATTAATTATTTAGAAATTAACTCTTTAGATTCTTTGACTTACGACAGGTTTTCCGACTCCGAAACCGCTCAAGACAATTGGAATATTGATTTTAGCGGAAAGAAAAACTGGCAGAGTGGTTTGCTTTTAGATTTTAGTATCAATCAATCTCAAAACATAAAAAACAAATCGAGTTTATTTACTCAAGTTAATTTAAATAGACTTAATCCAGTGATTGAAACGATCCCTTTGTTCGAACAAATTAGTAGCGATAGGATAAACAGACAGTTTGAAGCTAAGCTCGATTTTTCTTACGGAAATGAAGACGATGGTAAGTTTGAATGGGGTTTTAGTTCTAGAACCCGAACAATTGATCAAGATCTTTTTTCTGAACTAGATTCTACCACCTTAGGTTGGGTTGACAATTCAAATTTAGAAAATCAGTTCTTTTACAAAGATGATGTGTATTCTGCTTTTGCAACCTATGCAAAATCGTTTGGACTTATTGCGCTTCAAGCTGGTTTAAGAGCAGAAGATGTATACACTGTTTCAGAACTCAAAAACGACTCTTCTGAGTATAATTATGATTATTTCGAATTGTATCCGAGTTGTTATTTAACCTATAATTTAGACGAGTCAGAAACCATTCAGGCAAGTTATTCTCGGAGAGTTAACAGACCTAGTTTTTATGCTCTTAATCCTTTTCCAGAATACTCAGATCCCTTTAATTTAAGAATGGGAAACCCCTATTTAAAACCAGAGTTTATAAATTCCTTTGAAATAGCTTACCAGAAATTTTCTAAAGGAACTACAATTAGTGCCTCAGTTTATGCCAAAGATTTAAATAATATGCAGCGCAGATTTATTGCTGTAGATAGTAATTCTGTATCCACAGTTACCTATCAAAATCTAAATGGATCCCTAGATTTAGGTATTGAACTCATGTGGTCCAAACAGGTTTCAAAAGCCTTTAACTTTATGCTGAGCACCAATATCTATCATTCTCAAATGGACGCATCCAATTTAACTACTGAGTTTGATGAGTCCACTTTTAGTATGTGGTCCAACTTTAATATGGCTTACAAACGTAATGGGCACAAGCTTCAGCTTTCGGGTTGGATTAGTCCAGGAACTTCTGTGGGTCAAGGTACTATGGAAACCATGTTAAGTACAGATTTAGCTTACAGCCGACCGGTTTTGTCTGAAAAAGGTAGGCTCACATTAAAAATTAGTGATTTATTTAATACACGTAGATTTGGGATTGATACGAATGGCGCAAATTTTGATAAGTCCTTTTTCTACAAAAGACAAACCCAAACGATAAACTTAAGTTTAAGTTATAACTTTGGCGATCAAAGCAACAATAAACAACGTAGAGGCGGTTCCAGAGATGGTGGTGGCGATATGGATGGTGGATTCTTTTAACAACTACAGATGAAAAAAATACTCTTATTATTACTATGCATTTCCTCGGGTTTAGTAGCACAAAACGATTTTACCATTAGTGGTTTCGTTAAAGAAAAATCTAGCGCCGAAGATTTAATTGGAGCTAACATTGTTTGTGATGAGCCACGCACAGGATTAACCACAAATGCTTATGGTTTTTATTCATTAACCCTGCCCGAAGGAAATTATACATTAACCTATTCTTTTATCGGATACCAAGACCAGGTTATTGAAATTGCTCTTTCAAAAAGTGTTCGTCTTAATGTAGATTTAGAGCCTTATGCAGAAGAGCTCATGGAAGTCATCTTAGAGTCTGAGTCCACTCAACAGGTTCGTTCTATAGAAATGAGTGTAAACAGACTTGAGACGAAAGCAGTAAGGCAATTGGCTGCTGTGGGTGGCGAGGTAGACGTCATTAAAAGTTTACAATTACTTCCTGGTGTTACCAGTGTTGGTGAAGGAGCTAATGGTTTTAACGTGCGCGGTGGAGCAGCAGATGAGAATTTGGTGCTTTTAGACGAAATGACTCTGTACAATGCGTCCCATTTATTTGGTTTCTTTTCGGTATTTAATGCAGATGCTATAAAAGACATGAAATTGTACAAAGGTGGAATTCCGGCTGAGTATGGCTCCAGAGTTTCCTCTGTATTGGATGTAAGACAAAAAGAAGGAAATGCAAACTATACTGAAACTTCTGGTGGAATTGGTTTAATTTCTAGCAGGTTGCTTGTGGAAGGCCCTTTGTGGGATAAAAGTTCATTTATGGTTGCCGGAAGACGGTCTTATGGCGATCTCTTCTTAGCCTTATCTGGAGACTCTACTATTAATAGTAACAAATTGTATTTTTACGATTTAAATACCAAATTAAACTTTTGGCTAGGTGCTAAGGATAGAATATTCATCTCCTCTTACATGGGAAGAGATGTTTTTAAATTTGGAGATCTGTTTGCCTCTTCTTGGGGAAATGAAACTGTTAACTTACGTTGGCTTCACCTCTTTTCCGATCGTGTAGTTTCTAATTTATCTTACAATTTTAACGATTACGATTATTTAATTTCTATTCTTCCCGCTGGGTTACAATTTAATTGGGAATCAAAAATTCGAAACCATCAGTTTAAATACGATGTTTCTTATTTCCAAAGTAACAAACATCATTTTAAGGGGGGCTTGTCTGTAAATAAATACAATTTTGAACCAGGTATTATCGAGCCTGCCAATAGTAATTCAGCGATTACTGATTTTAAAATGAGAAATAAATATGCATACGAAAATGCTTTGTATTTGCAAGATGAATGGAAAGTTACAGACCGTATTTTAATAAAAGCGGGTGTTCGCTGGTCTTCATTTTATAGAATGGGAACCGATACTATATTGGTTTATGAAGACGATGCACCTTTAAATTATAACGCTACAGTTGGCTTGTATGAAAACGGAACGGTTGTAGATTCTTTATTTTATGGGCCGAATGACCTGGTCAAAGGTTACAATGGTTTAGAGCCTAGACTTTCTATTCGTTATCAATTAGACGAGTCTAATTCTATTAAAGCTAGCTATCAGAAAATAAATCAGTATTTACAATTAATTACCAATGCCAGCTCTCCAACTCCACTAGATATTTGGGCTCCATCGGGGCCATTTTTCAAACCTTTGATAGGTCAACAATTTGCTTTGGGTTATTTCCACACGTCTCAAAATCAAATGTGGGAATTTACATCTGAAGTGTATTACAAAAAGCTAGACAATGTTATCGACTATATTGATGCACCAGATTTGGAGTTTAATAATCACCTAGAAAACGAAATTTTATATGGCGAAGGTAGGGCTTACGGACTGGAGTTAATGTTGGAGAAAAAACTAGGGAAACTAACAGGTTGGATGGCTTATACATTTGCCCGAACAGAGACCTTAATAAAAGGCTTTGGTGCTGAAGAACCTGGCATCAATAATGGGCTTTGGTATCCAAATCCTCAAGACAAAACTCACGACATCTCTATTGTTGCTTTTTATAAGTTTAGTAATAAATGGTCCTTCTCTTCAAATTTTGTTTTTGCTACGGGTATTCCTACAAATTATCCGGTAGCAAAATATCAATTTGAAGGCCTTACGGTTCCTCATTACAATAGATCTCGCAACCAGAATCGTCTAGAAGATTACCACAGACTAGATTTTGCTGCAACTTACAAACCTAGAGGTAACGATTCTAGAGAATGGGTTTTTAGTATATACAATGCCTACAATAGAAAAAATGCCTCATCGCTTTATTTTAAAGAAAGTGATGATAACCCTGGCCAAACTGAAGCGGTGCAATTGTCAATTTTCCCGATTATACCTAGTGTTTCATATAATTTCAAATTCTAATGAAAAACCGAACTCTCTTTACCTTAATTATAATTTTATTCAGTTCTTGTGAAACTGTTGTTCAAGTTGATTTAATAGACAGGAGTAATAATTTAGTGGTAGAATCCTACCTTGAGTTTTCCGACGAAACAAATTCTGGTACGGCTCGTGTTTTACTGTCGCTTTCAAGCCCTTTTTACGACGAGATAAACCCGACATATGTTTCCAATGCAACAGTTACTATTAATGATACTTACACTTTAATTGAGCATCCGGATTCGCTTGGTTATTATGTTTCTGAAAGCCCTATTCCTTATTTAGGAGAAGAAGAATTTAGTCTGGATATAATTGCAGATATTGAAGGAAAAGAAGGCCATTGGAATGCTAAAGACAATTTCACAACTGTTCCTCCGATAGATTCAATCTATTCTATTTATTTACCAGCATCTCCTCCTTTTGCAGAAGAAGGGTATTATTGCAAAATAATTGTAAAGGACAAAGCATTTGAACAAAACTTTTATCATTTAAACGTAAATGTTAACGATTCACTTAGCTTTAGTTTAAATGGCGGTACTAAAAGATCCTCAATACTTAGAGACGATCTTTTTGATGGTAAAGAAATTGACATTGAAGTAAATAATGATCCTCTGAAAGTGGGAAATACTTTAAATGTAGTCCTGTCTTCTATCTCAGAAGAAGTCTATTTATACTACTTTAATTTATATACTTTATTAACCGAAACGAGTGGGATAGGAGCAGCACCACCTTTTCCTCTTACGTCTAATTTGGTTTCGTTAAACGATAACTTTGACAACGCCTTGGGTAGTTTTCAAGTAAGAAGTACTTCTACCAGAGAAATTATCATAGAAGAATAGATAAATATTCTCTAATTATAAAACCCAAAAAGAGTTGAATTGTCAGCTCTTTTTGGGTTTTACAATGCAGCTTTAAAGTTAAAATTATTTTATCTGTATAAGTTTACGGTTCCAGATATTGTTTTGTAAACATCTTTATTTGTTTTGAATTCTACGAGCCACGTATAAACACCTTCTAGACATTCGGTGCCAAAATGATTTCCGTTCCATCCTTCAATTATATTATTTGTACTCCATACCATACCTCCCCATCTATTAAATATTTTTAATGTGGAAGACGAAACATATTCATAATCGATAGGTAAAAATACATCGTTTATTAAATCATTATTTGGGCTAAATACATTCGGCATGGTAATTAGCTCACAACTGTCCTTATCAAAAACGGTGAATGTGATTTCTTGTTCGCAAGAATTTTCATCTGAGAATTCAAGCAAGTAATCACCAGAATAATTAACAAGAATTGAGTTACTTGTAGCATTTGTAGACCATAAGAACGAATTAAAGCCCTGTTCATCAAGTTCTAATTCAATCGATTCGCCATAACATATTTCATAGTATTCATTTGTTTGGGGTAGAATTAAATCGAAAACTTCTATTATATGCTCTGCTGTGGATGCACAAAATAAACTAGGACTGTATACAATTGTATTCTGACCTATTTCTGCTAGCATTGGATCGAAAACACCTATGCTACTGTTGCTTATTCCATTGCCAAACCAAATTCCAGGACCAGGCAATCCTTCAAGATTTAAAGAATTTTCATTTACACACAATTCGTTTAGAGCAATTATTTCAGTCTCTAATTCTTCTACAACTTCAATAATAATTGTGTCTATTGCTCCACATGCTGTATTAATATTGTAGGTTATTAAATGAGATCCAGGACCTGCTAGGTCAGGAGAAAACAATCCTGTTGAGGTATTAATAATCCCATTTCCGGACCATATTCCATTTTGGTCTACTGCATTTAAATCAACAAAAGGATCCGATTCACACAAAGCATTTTGACTAAGAATAGTTGCATTTGCCTGATTACCCATAGTAACTACAATACTTTCTGATGCAGAACATAGAGTAGTAAATGTTATGTCGTCTAATCCAAAATCATTTCCACTGCCACTTATATTCTGGTTAACAACACAAATCTCTGCACTTGTCGTGGTACCAGAGTTCCATGTTGCATTAAAGTCATTCCAGTTATTTAAATTGTTTGGTGCATTAAATACAGTTCCGATTACACTCCCATTAATAGAAAACTGAAGTTGGGCAGAGTTTCCGGTTGCCACTGTATTTACGCTTGTAGAAAAATTATAATCGGTGTTTTGTAGAACCTCTATGTCCTGACACCAAACTTGACTCCCTGGGTTTTGAGAACCGTTTACTACCAAAAAATTCCCATTTCCTGTTCCAACAAAATTTGGATGTACACTCCCTGCGTTCGATGTTACAGAGTAAGTACCTGCATTCCACAAACTAAATTGATTGTAATTGTAAGAACTCGAGAAACCATTACTTCCGTTATTGAAGCCTCCATTGGTCACTAAGTTATTTGTATTAAAAGAGCTCGAAACTGTATATGTTCCAGGGGTGTTAATGGCTATTCCTTGCGTATTTTCACTGGTATTCCATGCATAATTTTCAAATCCATTATTGGCAAAAATTACAACCATTTGCTCGTTACAAATTGAGGTATCATTAACACTTAATAAATCCATATTTCCACAAGGATTTTGTGCCAAACAATTAAGTACAATACTTAGACTTAAACTAAAAAGGGTTTTAAGTTTTTGCATTTCATTTTTTTTTAAAGATATAAAATCTATTCATTGGATTTTATGTTGGGTTCCAGTTCTTTTTCGTTCATAATTTTTTGTATTTTTACTTTTAAATTTCTGCATGAAAAATATACTTATTTTACTAGCTCTTTGCTTTTCCTCCTTGGGTTTTACGCAAGGCCATATACCTAGGTGTAACTTTGACTCCTTGTATTTACACGAGTTAGAGTCCGACGTTTTTAGAGAATCGTTACATGTAGAAGAACAACAGTTTCAAGATTATTTAGCAGCTAAACCTAAAGTTTCGTCAATATTAACCATTCCTGTAGTAGTTCATATTGTGAAAAATACAAGCGAAACTGCGATGAATATAAGTGATGAAGAAATCTTTAAGCAAATCGAAATATTAAACAAAACATACAATAATCTAAATTCGGATTTAACTACTACACCAGATTTTTTCGAACCGTTAATAGGAAATGTAGGAATTGAATTTTGCTTAGCTACTGTAGATCCAGAGGGATATTCAACCAATGGAATAACAAGAATTACAACAGATGTTTCTGTGTTTTCTACTGTAAGCAACAATATTAAATACTCAAATACCGGTGGTGCAGATGCCTGGGATACCGATTTTTATTTAAATATATGGGTAGGTAAAATTTCATCTACTATTTTAGGGTACTCTCACATTCCTTCAGCTTCCATTCCAGATCAAGAGCACGGTTTAGTCGTTAATTATCCTTTTTTCGGAGAAACAGACCATCCTAATTATGGTATGGGTAAAACTGCTGTACACGAAATAGGACATTATTTAAATTTGAAACATCCTTGGGGTAGCGGTAACTGCGATCCATTAAACGATTGGATTACCGACACGCCAATTAGCGAAGCTGCTTATTCTGGCATGCCTGTTCATCCTCAAACTTCTTGCGAAACGGTAGATATGTTTATGAATTATATGGACTATGTTTACGATTCCAGCATGGTTATGTTCAGTATTGGTCAAGCCAACCGAATGCGTTTTGCCTTAGAGAATTACAGACCAGAATTACTCGAATCGAATGGTTGTGGTACTCCTTTACTTATAGCAAACACAGAACTGATACATACTTCGTCTGAAAACGAGAGTGACGGTAGTATTCATTTATCTATTGTTTCTGGTATTCCTCCTTTTACTATTAATTGGACCTCTGGCCAAGAGTCAGAGAGTTTAACAAATTTAGCACAAGGAGATTATTCTGTGCTTATTACAGATTCTATCGGACAGGAGTTAAGTTTAAACTTTACCCTATCTTATTACGGTTTACTATACGATTCGGACAATTTTGAAACCTATACGAGCGATTCACTTTTATTCCAACAATCGAGTAATTGGTTTGCTTACTGCGCTGATACTTTCGCTGCAAATATTTCTAGCTTTTCGGCTCCAGAAGGAATGCAGTATTTGGAAATTAATGCCATAGATGGACTTAACAATATTGGCAAAGATATAGGAGGCCTTTATTCAAATGCATACCAACTGTCTTTTAAAATGTACGCACCAACAGGCAGAACAGCAGCTTATACCATCTACCACGATGCCAGCTCTTGCACCAATCCTGAAACAGCTTTCCAAATACAATTTGAGAGTACTGGAATAGGTAGTGTTTATCATGGAGGTAACTCAAGTTATTTTGATTTCTCACAAGATCAATGGATACAAATAAGTCATTTAATAGATTTAGATAGAGATATTATTGAATTTCGTATAAATGATGTACTACTTCACGATTGGAAGTTTAGTGAAACCATTTATGCTGAATCAGGTTCCAACAAACTTCACAAAATTGTATTTAACGATTCGGTAGACTTACTCCAACAAACGCATTACTTTATTGACGATTATAAAATTGAACTCGTTCAAAATTCCACCATAGGAAACATTGAATTAGTAGCAGATACCGAAATGACTTTATATCCTAACCCATCTAGTAATTTTGTTACTATTAAAGTAGACAAGGGTGCTACACGAAATTGTTCCATAGAGTTGTACAACACATTAGGACAGCTTTTGGATGCTAGAAAGTGGAATCAAGTAAAAAACAGTTCCCTTCAATTTAATATTGAAAACTTTACACAAGGTGTTTACTTTTTTAGAGTTCAATCTGAAACAAATCTTAAAGTAATGCGATTTGTAGTGAGTCCTTAGCATCCCTTTTTCCTTTTTTTGAATACCTTTGCCAGATGAGTAAAAACACGCTTTATACAAAAGAAAAACGCGACCTAGTTAACGCGGGTAAGGCATTGCCTGTAATGGAGCATTTTTACACCATTCAAGGAGAGGGAGTTCATTCTGGTGTTCCTTGTTACTTTGTTCGCCTTGGTGGTTGCGACGTTGGTTGCCCTTGGTGCGACGTAAAGGAAAGTTGGGAACAAGAAATACACCCTATACATACAGTAGAAGAAATTGTGAGTTGGGTAGGCGAAACCAAAGCCCCAAGAGTGGTGATTACTGGTGGAGAACCTTTAATGCACAAGCTTAATCTTATTTGTGAACTCTTTCAAACCAAAGGAATAAATTGTCATATTGAAACCTCAGGAGCACATCCTTTTAGCGGTAATTGGGATTGGTTTACACTTTCGCCCAAAAAGAGAAAATTACCTAAATCTGAAAATTTTGCCAAGGCAGACGAGTTAAAAGTGGTAATTGCACGTAGTAATGATTTTCGATTTGCAGAAGAACAAGCAGAAAAAGTTAATTCAAATTGCAAATTATACTTACAACCCGAATGGTCCAAGGAGCAAACTATTCTTCAAGAGATTATTGCATACGTAAAAGACAATCCAAGTTGGAACATCTCTTTACAAACGCACAAATACATGGACATACCTTAGTATGCGATATTCAATAGTAATTTTTGCTATTCTGTTAAGCTTTCCATTATTAGCTCAGGAAACAACCAATTCTCGTAGAGCAGCTAAAGCTTTTCGAAAAGCTAAATCTTCTGTTGCTGTTCAAGATTACTCGGCTGCTAAAACACATTTAAATGAGGCTTTACTTATTGACGATCATTTTGTTGAAGCCTGGATTTTATTAGGCGATGTTAATATTGGTTTGGGAGATAAACTTAAAGGAATTGAAGCCTATAAAAAATCCATACCATTGGCTCCGCGTTTTTCTTTTCCTATGTATTATAGACTTGCTTTGGCAGAACATTCATTAGGTGAATACTCGGATGCATTACAACATATTCGTAAATACATGAGGTTCAAAAGTATTTCAGAGAAATACCGTAAACGGGCCAACGCTATAAAAAAATCATGCGAATTTTCTATCAACTCCAAAAACAATCCGGTTAGTTTTGATCCAGAAAACTTAGGCCCAACTATAAATACAGATGCCGATGAGTACCTCCCAGCATTGTCCGCAGATGGCAGTACCCTAATTTTTACGCGAAGCAAAAACATAAAGGGCTCTCGAAACGAGGATTTCTATTTATCGTACCACAATACAGATCAGTGGGAAATTGCAAAAAATTTGGGTAAGCCTATAAATACGGCTCAAAATGAAGGCGCCCAATGCATCACAGCCGATGGTAAAACGCTCTATTTTACCGCCTGTTCTCGAACAGATTCCTATGGTAGATGCGATATTTATACCTCTAGCTTTAGTAATAATAATTGGACAGATCCTATTAATTTAGGCCAAAATGTAAATACGGAATACTGGGAATCTCAACCAGCTATATCTTCCGATGGACGACAACTTTTCTTCGTATCCAATAGACCTGGTGGCCAAGGAGGAAAAGATATTTGGGTTTCTTACAAAAACAAAGGTGGAAATTGGACCAAAGCTAAAAACTTGGGCAAAGAAATAAATACCTCAAAAGACGATATTTCACCTTTTTTACACTGGGACAATCAAACCTTATATTTTGCATCTAAAGGTTATGTTGGCATGGGAGGCTTCGATATATTTCTTTCTCGTTTAGATGCCTTAGGAAATTGGTCTGCTGTTAAGAATATTGGTTATCCTATAAATTCTCCTGCCGACGAAAATTCTCTTATAGTTGCTAAGGATGGAAGAACAGCTTATTTTGCATCTGCCTATTTTAATGAAAATCGCAGCGACTTAGATTTGTATACCTTCGATTTACCTCAAGAAAGTAGAGCTACTGAAGTAGCCTATGTACAGGGAATGATTACCGATGCAAAGTCTAATAAACCAATAAAAGCTGTTATAGAACTTGTAGATCTAAAATCTGGACGAGCTTATAAAAGTGCTCAAACAGATGAAGATGGCAATTACATGTTATGTCTTCCATCTTCTGCAGAATATGCACTTACAGTAACAAAGCAAAACTATCTTTTTTATTCAGAAAACATCTACTTAAAAAAGGAAGGAAGTATTTTAATCAAAAACTTTAAATTACAGCCACTTGCAGTTGGAGAGCAAATTCGATTGGACAACATATTTTTCCAATTAGATGCCTTTAATCTTAAAGATGAGTCTAAAACCGAATTAAACCAAATCCTACAGTTTATGGAATCAAATCCTTTTATGATTGTGGAAATAGGCGGACATACAGACAACTCGGGTACAACACAGTACAATTTAGAATTATCCGAACAAAGAGCCCTATCGGTAAAAAAAGCTTTAGTTTTTAGAGGTTTAAAAGAAGCGCGCATTCTTACTAAGGGGTATGGCATCACTAAAGCCTTAAACAAAAACAGCTCCGAAAAAGAACGAGCGCTCAATAGAAGAACGGAGTTAAAAATTATTTCTGTAGAATGATACAAGTTGTAGAGTGCCCAAGAGATGCAATGCAGGGTAGAGACAAATTTATACCCACAAAGCTTAAAGCTGAGTACATAAACATGCTCTTAAAAGTTGGTTTTCATACCATTGATTTTGGCTCATTTGTATCTCCTAAAGCCATACCTCAAATGCGAGACACAGCTGAGGTTCTTACAAAATTAAATTTAGATGCATCTTCATCAAAGCTTCTTGCCATAGTAGCTAATGCTAGGGGTGCAGAACAAGCTGCATCTTTTAACGAAATCCAGTACTTGGGTTATCCCTTTTCTGTTTCAGAAATTTTTCAAAAGCGCAATACCAATAAATCCATCGATGAATCTTTAATTCTAGTAGATAGAATGCAGAATTTGGCTGTAAAGCAAAACAAAGAATTACTCGTTTATTTGTCTATGGCTTTTGGTAATCCCTATGAAGAGGCTTGGCATCCAGACATTGTTGCTAAGTATTCGGAGATTTTAGCTAATATGGGCATTAAAACTCTAGCACTTTCTGATACCATTGGTGTTTCTACTAAAGAGACTATTTCCCCTTTGTTTTCTCAGCTTATTCCAGAGTTTAAAGAAGTTACTTTTGGTGCTCATTTACATACAAACCCTCAAAATTGGAAAGAAAAAGTACTGGCTGCTTATCAATCGGGTTGTACACGTTTTGACACTGCTATACAAGGTTTTGGAGGCTGTCCAATGGCAAAAGACGACTTAACTGGCAATATGCCTACAGAAAAATTACTTTCGTTTTTTAACGAACAAAAAGAAGATTCTGGTCTTAATGCTCTTGCTTTTGAATCTGCCTACAATAAAGCAATAGAAGTGTTTTTGTAACAGAAATTTGAAGGCATCGTACTAAAAGTAAAAGAAACTATATGAAAGTAGCAATTATTGGGGGTGGAGCAGCTGGTTTTTTCGCTTCTTTTTCTGTTAAAAAACATCATCCAAATGCTGAAGTTACCTTGTTTGAAAAATCGGATAAACTGCTTTCTAAAGTAAAGATTTCGGGCGGAGGTCGTTGTAATGTAACACACGCTTGTTTTCAAGCAACTCAATTGTCAAAATTTTACCCAAGAGGAGAAAAGTTTCTTAAAAAGGCATTCAATACTTTTGATGCAAAGGATACAGTCGATTGGTTTGAGGAACGTGGTATTACTCTTGTTGCAGAATCAGACAAGCGTATGTTCCCAGAGAGCAACGACTCTCAAACTATAATAGATTGTTTTATGCGGGAGGCGCAGCTTGGAAGAATTTCTATTGTAAAAAACAGCCCTGTAGTTTCTCTTCTTAAAATGGAACAGGGAATTCAATTAACCTTTAAATCAGGTGTTCAGCATTTCGACAAAGTAATTATTGCAACGGGTGGTAGCCCAAAATTACGTGGCTTTGATTGGTTGCAAAAACTGGGACATTCTATAGTAAAACCCTTACCGTCCTTATTTACCTTTAATATGCCTAAGGAACCCATTACATCCCTAATGGGTTTAGTTGTAGCTAATGCAACGGTGCGTATTCAAGCAAGTAAATTAGCCTATTCTGGCCCAGTTTTAATAACGCATTGGGGTATGAGCGGGCCTGCTATTTTAAAGTTATCCGCTTGGGGTGCACGCTATTTATTTGATAAAGACTATCAATTCAATATTCAAATTAATTGGTTGTCTATTAAAAATGAAGAAGAAGTAAACTTGTTTCTTGAGCAAAAATCAGACAGCATAAGAAAGAAGAAAATTGCCAATGCCAATCCTTTTGCATTGCCCAATAGAATGTGGATGTATTTATTAGAAAAAGTTCAAATTAATGCAGATTTACCTTGGTTTGAGCTCTCAAAAAAGAAGAAGAATAAATTGGTAAACATCCTTTTAAATGATGTGTATGCCGTATCGGGTAAAACTACGTTTAAGGAAGAATTTGTAACAAGCGGTGGGGTAGAACTACAGAATATTGATAACAAAACGATGCAAAGTAAAATACTTGAAAACTTGTATTTTGCTGGCGAAGTATTAAATATTGATGGAATTACGGGTGGGTTTAATTTTCAGTCTGCCTGGACAACAGGTTATATTGCTGGGAAATTGGAAAGTTAAATTTCCTATAACACTATCGGTTTTTTTGTAAACCCTGCTCAACATTTTTGTCTTGACGAACATCTTGGTCTTTTGAGTTGAATATTTGTACATCTTCCACAAGACGCCATTTTCCATTTTTAAAGGTTAAACCATCGTAGCTTAAACTGGGTACATAAAATTCAAACATGCCCGTTTCGCCGCCTTCTAAAGGTTCTAAATGATCGAATACAATGAATTCCTTTTCCGAATTGTACGTCATGTTGGTACTTACCTTTTTAGAATATTCTAAAACCATTCTATTGCGCGTACCATCATTCATTTTAATAATTGGGGCTCCAAAAATTGGTTCATCATTTTCGTCAAAATACAAAACATCCACTATTCGTTTTGTTGTTGTCCCGTTGTTACCATCCCATCCTACAAGGGTATAAATGTCTTTTTTGTCAAATTTTGTATGGACAATGTCTGTGTATAAAGCTCCAAACCAATCTCCATCCGTAAATGTAAGGTATTGTTCATTTTCTACCATCGATGACACATCGTTAAGCTTGTAGAACAATGGTTCTTGTTTTTTCTTTGTATAAAACTGAAGGTAAGCGTAATACTCAAATTCATTGTTGGATTTTGGCACTACCCAATTAAAGAGCTTAAACTTTTTGTTTGGAGCCATAAGTATACTTAGTATGTCTACATCTTCAAAAGTATATTTAAAACTGCCTTTCATTAAAAGTACTTCTTCAATATCTTCAATTAGTAATTTATTTGCTTCATCTTTTAAAGAATCTGATTTTGCAGATAATATTTTACCTGCAAGTGTTTGCAAACGAGATTCGAAAAATAAAAAGTCGCTGCTGTTTTGAGCCACTAACGAGCTAGACAAAACAGAAAGAAGTACCGCTATTTTATAAAAATTAATTTTCACTGTGAAGAAAAGCCTTTTTAGACAACAGTTGTTCTTCTGTTTCAACATTATCTTCATCTGGAACACAGCAATCTACAGGGCAAACTGCCGCACATTGAGGCTCTTCATGGAATCCTTTACATTCGGTACACTTGTCTGTAGCAATGTAGTAAAAATCGTAAGAAACAGGTTCTAACTCTTCTTCTGCGTTGGCAGAAAGGCCACTTTTAGCATGTACCTTACCGCTTAGTTCTGTGCCTTCTGCAAAAGACCATTCCAATCCTCCTTCATAAATTGCTGTATTGGGGCATTCAGCCTCACATGCTCCACAATTTATACATTCATCGGTTATCTTAATCGCCATACTCTTTTCTATGCTTTAAAGATTTGTATTTTTGCTCCACAAATATAGAAAAACATTGTAGATGAAACGAGAAAATACTATTGAAGCATTTAGTTTACTAGGCATCTTTTTGAGTCAGTTTGAAACTCCAAGCAGCCAAAAAAATTCCAGCCTTTTAAACGATCCCTTTTACGCGTCTTTTTCGTCAGCTATTTACACCGCTAAAATACACAATGGTTGGTTTGAAGAAACGCAGGTTAGACGCTCATTGTATAGTCTGTCTAAATGGCTAACTAAAGATTTGTTAAGCAGTTGGGCAGCTAAGTATCCCGATGTTAAAGCACCTAAAAAGGTAGGGCTTATTATGGCGGGGAATATTCCTTTAGTTGGGTTTCACGATTTTGTATGTGTACTCGTGTCAGGCAATAACGCCTTGATTAAATTGTCTTCTGATGACAAGATATTACTTCCCTTACTGGTTAAAATGCTTCAATTTTTAGACAAAGACTTTTCAGATAGAATTGAATTTACAGACAATAGATTTTTAAACTTTGATGCAATTATTGCAACTGGATCAAATAATTCTGCACGATATTTTGAGCATTACTTTGGTAAATACCCACACATTATAAGAAAAAATAGAAATTCTATTGGCGTATTAGACGGCCACGAAACTACAGATGACTTAGCTGCTTTAGGGGATGATATTTTTTCATATTTTGGTTTAGGCTGTAGAAATATCTCCAAAGTATATGTTCCTAGAAATTACAAATTCGATTTACTTTTCGAATCTTTATTCGAGTTTAAAGACATTGTAAACAATAAAAAGTACGCTAATAATGTAGATTATTACAGAGCACTGTTTTTAATGGGAGGTAATAAGATGTTGGAAAATGGTTTTCTTCTAATTCGTGAAGATGAATTGTTGGCCTCTCCAATATCGATGCTGCATTACGAATTTTACGACAATCTCGACGAATTAAAATTATCGTTAAAGGAGAAAGAAGATCAGATACAGTGTATTGTATCGAATACATCTATACCAAATTCGTTTAAATTTGGAACTTCTCAAAGCCCCAGTTTAAACGACTACGCAGATCGTGTGGATACGATGGCATTTTTAACCAGCTTATAATCGTTCTATTACTTTTGTAAATAGGGAGGTCAAATGAGGCTCCGCTTTTTCAGCAGTTTCAATTATCTCCTCTATAGACACTGGCTTTAGTTGGTCTGGATTGCATTCGTCTGTTAATACAGAAACAACTGCGCAAGGCAAAGACATATGGTTGGCAACGATCACTTCAGGTACTGTAGACATTCCTACTAAATCTGCACCTAGTATTCTTAGCATTCTATATTCTGCTCTCGTCTCCAAAGATGGACCCTGCCAAGCGGCATACACTCCTGAATGAAATTTACAGGCAATGTCTTTTGAACATTCCCATAAAAGTTTTTGTAAGTTATTATTGTAAGGTTGAGACATGTCTGTAAAACGAGGCCCATGCGCATCGATGTTTTTGCCTCTAAGTGGATTTTCAAACAAGAGATTTATGTGGTCCTCTAAAATAACAAGTTCGCCTTTTTTGTAAGTAGAATTTAGCGCACCAGATGCGTTTGATAATAATAGATTTGAAATACCTAACTCTTTCAATACTCGAATAGGAAATGTAATTTGTTTTGCATTGTACCCTTCGTAATAATGAAATCTGCCTTGCATAATAACAACAGATTTACCTGCTATTTCTCCAAAAATCAAGTTGCCTGTATGCGTTTCTACAGTAGATATTGGGAAATGAGGTATGTCATGGTATGGTATGCTGCAGGTGATTTTGCACTGTTTTAATAAGCCTCCCAATCCAGTTCCAAGCACAATCCCAATTTCGGGTTTGTTAAAACGAAATGTAGTAACAAAGCTGAGTGCTTCTTGTATTTCTTTCATATAGAAACCCTAATAAAATGTTTCGCCTATTTACTTTAATTGATGCTATTTATCTTTTTTTAATCTCTTTGCTGCTTTTTTCTCTTTAGGCGTTAATGCAGCCTCTTTTTTTACACTTTTCTTAGAATCTTGTCCTTTGCCCATAATTCAGTCTTTGTAGTTTTTTGTTGTTAATTCTTGATGAAAATCAAAAATCTAAAATACATAATCTTTTTAAGTAACTCTCTTTTTTTTTATCCCTTAATTAGATGTATTTATTTTTAATAAATCAATTCTAATTTAAGTTATGATTCAATAATTAGCCCTTAAATAATTTAATAGACCTCAAATTTACAAGTATTGTAGTCTACATTTAGAGATGTATATTTTTATCCTATGTATGTAAATGTATTTTTTACACCCTAATTTTACTTTATAATTTTAAAGATGATGGGGTAAAGGTGTTTTCCATTTCCTCGTTTTAATTTATATGAAAATAAAAGAGGGACTACTATGTTTAGCGTAAACATAAAAATTACAAAATAAAGTAGAGCAGCAGAATACTTATTTTCATATAATTTAAGGATAATACTAACAGCTAAAGCCAGGTAGGTTATGCATGTCCATAGGATTTGAAAATTCAATAGATTTTTACCCATTTCGTCTAAGCTTTCTATTGAATCCTTTTTACTGAGCCACAATACATAAGGTATACCAATGTTTCCAAAAGGAAAGAGTAAAAAAAACAAAACACAAAGATGAAAATTAACCAAATAAGATTTATTCTTTTGTTTACAGGAATCTATTAGATCTTGCATGTTTACCTCTAAAGAGTCGCAAACAGCAGTAAGCGAATAACTTCTAGATACTGTTTTATTGTTCTCTATTCTTTGGATGGTTCTTAAATTTAGCTTAGAAACCTCGGCAAGTTTTTCCTGAGTCCATCCTTTTAGATTTCGTAGTTTTTTAATTTTTAATCCTAGTTCGCTCATAATTTTTTTAGTAAAAATAGGCGCTCAATAAAATGTATGCTACTATTAATTGAGGCAATTTTACGACAATTTTGTACATAGCTATTGTAAAAAGTAAGATGCTTTCCGTTTATTGAAAACTCTAGGTTTAACAACTAATTCTTTACAAATGATTGGGTTTTGACTCCTTTATCAGAGCTAATTTGAAATAAATAGAATCCTGCTTGGTATTTAGTCAAGTCCCAGTTTACTGGTGTATTGTTTCGAACAAGTTTGCTTTCTAAAATTCTACCAGTTAAATCTACCAGCCTAACAATTTGTGTTTCTGAATTAGTGTTTTTGAAGATAAGTTGAATACTGTTAGTGGCAGGGTTAGGGTATAGGTAAAGTTCTTCTGAATTTATTTCTTTGCTGGAAAATTCTTCTGGAGTGGAGACGATAATATTGTCTAGGTACAGATTGTTTTGTCTTGCATTTACAGATGTAAACCGAACAAGTACATTTGCACTCGATGGAATAAAATCTTCCAAATTTACAACAGCATTTTCCCAGTGAGTTGGATATGAGGGTTCGAAATTTAAATCTAAAGTATCTGTAGTCTCTAGTCCATTTCCACCTTTTGCAAATACCACTTGGTAGTTTGCCCCGCAGTCTGAAGATACCTCAACAATTAACGAATCTACCTTAGAACCAACGTTTTTATTATGGTGAGCGTAGGAAAAGTACAAAGAATAGGCTTCACTTTCATTAAGGTTTATGTTTGGCGAAGTAAGTAAGTCTCTTTGATCGGTATTTAGATAATTATACATATTCATCAAGGCCGAGTAGTTGGAATTTTCTAGACCACCTGCTTCAGCAATTTCCCATGTTCTGTCCTGGTCTGGATTCTTTATATTCCACAAATTTGTTTCGTAGGTATTGTTTTCAAAATCTTCAATAAAAGGCGCGTTAACAATTCCGTTCCACGAAAAACGTTGGAGTAAAACATTGTTGTATTCGTCGTTTTCGTTTTGATTAATTAAAGCAATTTTTACTTGTAATTCGTGGGTAACATCAAGCTCTTCAGCTAGAGTAAATCCAGGGATAGTTTCTACCATGGTTTGTCCAGACGGAAGATTTCCCTCCCAGATGTAGGTGCTAATTGGTTCGCCATTTAAATTTACCACAATATTCATAGTATAAACTGTGGAGTCTCCATTGTTTCTAATTTCGAAACTAGGATTTACCAAAGAGGAGCAATGAGTTTCAGACTGAGGTTCTAAAATAGTCAATACTTCAACATCGTAAGGGGTTTCAAATGGGTTGCTTGGCGTATAGCTTAGGCTTAAGTATTCAAATGCGGCTAAGCAATCAATTAAGCCCATGCCATAGGTGTTGTCTTCACCCGGAATACCCATATCGTTTGCAGTATAATAAAGTGCGGTTAAAATATCGGCTCCACTTAAAGCAGGAAACGCCTCTTTAAGAAGTAGCACCGCTCCAGAAACATGTGGTGCAGCCATAGAAGTACCCGATTTACTATCGAACAAATTTAATCCAACGGAAGACCTTACACCTTGCCCAGGTGCAACTACTTCGGGATGAATTATTAACGAGCTGTCTGATGTAGGACATTGCAATGGTCCTCGAGTAGAAAATGTACTGATGGCAAAGTCTTCTTGGTTTGCATTAATGCTTCCTACCGAAAACGTATTTACAATGGTGGTGTTTATTCTTTGCGGCGCATTTACACTGCTGTTGTCTGGTCCGGAATTACCACCAGAGAATACCGAAGCAATGCCAGCGGCCTCTAGAGCATTCATTAAATCTACAATATAATCGTTGCAATGTACTGTGTCTGCTACATCGCGCCATCTCCATGAGTTGTTAATAACATTGGGAATGTCTAGTGTTGTCTGTGGGTTGTTATCTGCATCTAATGCCCATTGGTAGGCCGCTACAATATTTTCTAATGGAGGTAATGCCGCAACAGTAGTAGTTACCAAATCACAGGCAATCCAATAAGCACCTGGTGCAACTCCTATGGTATCTCCGGAAGGCAGCCCCTGACCAATCATTGTTCCTAAGGTGTGTGTGCCGTGGTTGCTATTTAATTCGTTGGGAAAGTCTCTAAAATGCCCGTACCAACTTTGATCCATTGGAAAACGATTTGCTAGAAAACGATCTTTAAAAGCTGGATGATTTGCACTAACTCCCGTATCGTAATCGTAAACGAGCAGGCCCTTTCCGGTATAACCTAAATTCCATAAAGCCGGTGCATTTATAGCAATTAAACCAGGTTCTAAACCAGCCGCATTGTTAAATTCTAACGGGGCAGTTTCTACTTCTTCCAAAGGAGAGCTGGTGTCTGAGTTTAGATCTATAAATGCAACATCATCTCTATGCCCTAACTCGTAAATTAAATCGGATGAAGCCTCAGCATAAATAACATTCACAATCCAGTAATTTCTTAAGGTTTTAGATACGCTAGGGGAATAGGCGCTGATAAAGTTTAAAATGTTTTGTTGTGCGTTTTTTGCCTGTTCTTGTAGAGTTACAACCGTTTGTATTGCACGCTCATTAATGGGCGTTTTCAAACGAACAAATTCTTTGTGAAGCTCAAAAGCATCAATCTTGTTAAGCATTTCTATACGAATAGAAATTTTAGCGTCTAAACGCTCTAAAGAGTTCAACTCTTTTTGAAGCCTTTCTGTTAATACATGCTGGGCTTGTACTAATGAAGTAGAGAGTGCTAGTAGTAAAAGTATCTTTTTCATAAGAATGATTTGTATAGTGCAAAAAAAGGCTTGTCGTAACGACAAGCCTTTTGGTTTATGATGTATGTTTAAACGCTTGCTTTTTGAGCAGCCCAATCAAATCCTTTGTAATCGTTTATAACATTGTACAAGGTGCCTCTTTCTATAGGATGTCGTCCAATATTTTCTATCAATTTACAAAGCTCTTCCGTAGATAAATTAGGATTTTGTTCTTCTGCACCAGCCATAGCGTATATTTTTGTGGAGTCGTCTATGGTACCATCTATGTCGTTTACTCCAAAGTTAAGCGACATCTGTGCTGTGTTTCTACCAATCATTGGCCAATAAGCTTTTATATGATCAAAATTGTCTAAAAATATTCTAGAAACTGCGTAGGTTTTTAAATCTTCAATTGTAGAAACCTCAGGTACACCAGACATTTGATTGTTGCCATTTCTAAATTTGAGTGGAATAAAGGTGTTAAAACCTCCGGTTTTGTCTTGCAGTTTACGGAGTCTATCCATATGATCTATCCGATGTGCGTAAGTTTCGTAATGACCGTAAAGCATGGTTGCATTAGAAGGCATTCCCAATTTATGAGCAGTTTCATGAATAGACAACCATTTTTCTGAGCTACACTTGTCGTCGCAAATTTTCGTTCTGATGGTTTCATCAAAAATTTCTGCGCCGCCGCCAGGGAGAGAGTCTTGACCGTGTTCTTTTAAAATACGCAAACCTTCTTGACTAGTAACCTTTGCTTTTCTACACATATAATCAAGCTCAACTGCAGTAAAAGCTTTCACGTGCAATTCCGGACGGTGTTCTTTAATTCTTTTAATGAGTTCAGCAAAATACATCAAACCCATTTTTGGATGTACGCCACCAACAATATGCACTTCAGTTACAGGCTTACCATCGTATTCTTTAACTTTACTAAAAATTTCGTCTGCACTAAGTTCCCAACCCTCCTCTCTTTCTTTTAGTAAGCGAGAATAAGCACAAAACTTACAGTCAAACACACATATATTTGTTGGTTCAACATGGAAATTTCTATTAAAATAGGTGTAATCACCGTGTTTTTCGTTTCGAATTTTGTTTGCCAAAGAACCCAAAAAACCCAAATCACCGTGTTCGAATAAATAAATTCCTTCTTCAACAGAAATTCGTTCTTTTGTAAGCGCTTTTAGTGCAATATTCTTTAAACCTTCGTCTAGATTTGCACTCAAATATATAGAGTTAGTATAGTCTACTTTCATAAATTTAATTAAGGGGGTACAAATATAATTCAATTTTAAATAAAGAGCTCTTGTAAAAATTATTTATATCTATTTTATTGGTACAACAATTGTTATAAATTTGACGAAGTTTATTCCACTTATTGATTATGCAGAAACCCTCATATTATATTCTAGTTGTTTGTTTATTCATAGCTGTGCAATCTTGTCGTAAAACAGATTGTGCAAACTCGGATGCTAACTACGAGCCTACTCCATATAATTTAATTGTTCCCAGCTCTTTGCCACCGATTGATGTGCCGGCAGACAACCCTTTAACAGAAGAAGGCGTTGAGCTTGGCCGAATGCTGTTTTACGAACCCTTGTTAAGCGCAGATGCTAGTCAATCTTGTTCATCGTGCCATAGTCAGGTAGATGGATTTACGGATTCTTCTAGATACAGTACTGGAATAGACGGGATACAAGGAGATAGAAACGCCATGGTTGTTTTTAATCTAGCCTGGAGTCCAACATTGTTTTGGGATGGTAGAGCAGTAAACTTAGAGCAACAAGCATTAGAGCCTATTAATAATCCAATAGAAATGCACGACAACTGGGAGAATGTAGCGGAGAAGCTCAATGCTCATTCGGATTACCCAACTTTATTTAAGGAAGCTTTCAATACAGATCGAATAGATTCGACGCTCGTAATTAAAGCACTTGCGCAATTTGAACGAACCCTTATTTCTGGTAACTCTAAGTGGGACAAGTTTTACAGAGGAGAAGTTGTTTTGTCGGAACAAGAATTAAGAGGTTGGGATTTGTTTAATATTGACGGCCCTTTTGTTGGTGCAGATTGCTTCCATTGCCATACGGCTCCTCATTTTACAGATTTCGAATTTCACAACAACGGTTTAGACGATGAGCTGTCTGCTACCGATTTAGGTTTGTTTAATGTTACTCAAAACGAGTACGATAAGGCAAAATTTAAAACTCCAACACTACGAAACATCGAAGTTTCTGGCCCTTATATGCACGATGGCAGATTTGAAACTCTCGAAGAAGTGATAGAGCATTACAATACTGGAGGGAGCAATTCGCCTACCTTAGATCCACTCATGTTCCATTCTGGTACCGGACTATTTCTTTCTGAGGTAGACAAGCAAGCTTTGTTAGCCTTTTTACGTACATTAACCGATCAAGAATTTTTAAACAACCCTAAATTTTCAAATCCATTTCAATAATACTAATATACAAACACATGAAAAAGTACATTTTAGCATTCGTTATTTTACCTTTCTTAGTTGCCTGCAATGGTTCTAAAAAAGCAGCAAATCAACCCATTCCTGCAAGCGAAGTGGAAGTTATTATTCCTTGTTCTGGCCCCGATTTTTTTACCAATAAAAAATACTTTAGAGCCAATAGTATAGGCGAAAGTTTAGACCAAGTAGTGTCTAAAAGAAAAGCACTTAGCAATGCAAGAACAGAGCTAGCAGCCTCTGTTAAAGTACTCATAGAGTCTGTGGTAGACAATTACGTGAAATCATCTGAGTTTAATAATCTAGAGCAACTAGAGGAAAGATTTGAAGGGCTCAACAGAGAGGTTATTAAGCAAGAATTGGTTGGAATTAAAACCATCTGCGAAAAGCTTACCAAAACTTCAGAAGGCAAGTTTAAAACCTATATAGCTATAGAGTTGTCTGCTCAAAAATTAGTAGACAAATTTCACGAGCGTATCATGAAAGATGATTTAGTTAAAATGGACTACGATTACGAAAAATTTAAAAAGACTTTTGAAGAAGAAATGGCTAAGAATTAAAATCACTTATATATTATCTGTTATTTAGTAGTTGCATTTCGCGAAATTAGTGTAATTTCGCGCCGCGCTAATGCTCTATTTTAAGTCCCCATGGACTTCGTCGAAAAGGTTGAGTATTAGTTATTTATTAACTAATAATCTGACGATATGAATCAGAATTTCCTAGACCTTGGACTCGAAGACGTTATAGTTCAAGCTGTTGACCATTTAGGTTTTGAAAAACCTTCTCCAGTACAAGAAAAATGCATCCCTATAGTTTTGAAAGAAGACACCGATTTGGTAGCCTTAGCTCAAACAGGAACGGGTAAAACTGCATCTTTCGGTTTACCTTTAATTCAAAAGATAGACAACGACAATAGAAACACGCAAGCCCTAGTATTGGCTCCAACTCGCGAATTGTGTATTCAAATCGCAAGTGACTTAAACAACTACGCTCGTTTTAAGAAAACAAATGTAGTTGCTGTTTACGGTGGTGCTAGTATTATGGATCAGGCCAGAAACCTTAAAAGAGGAGCACAGGTAATTGTAGCAACTCCTGGACGTTTGCAAGACATGATTAACCGCAGATTGGTTAATTTGAGCAATATTGATTATTTGGTACTCGATGAGGCAGATGAAATGCTGAATATGGGCTTTCAAGATGCTATTGATGAAATTTTAGAAACTGCTTCGACCGACCGTAATACTTGGTTGTACTCGGCTACCATGCCTAAAACGGTAGCTAAAATTGCAGCCAACTACATGAAAAACCCTGTTGAGGTTACCTGTGGTACTAAAAATCAAGCAGCTTCTACAGTAGATCATAATTACTATTTAATAGACAACCGTGATCGTTACAAAACGCTAAGACGTTTGGTGGATTCTTGCCCTAGTATTTACGCCATTATATTTTGTCGTACTCGAGCAGAAACGCAAAGTGTTGCCGAGCGTTTGCAAGCCGATGGTTACAATACAGGTGGTTTACACGGCGATATGTCTCAAGTACAAAGAGACGGCGTGATGAAGCAGTTTAAAACCAAAAATATTACCATTCTTGTAGCAACTGATGTTGCTTCTCGTGGTATTGATGTAGACGATATTACACACGTAATACACTACCAATTGCCAGATGATATTGAGGTATATACCCACCGTTCTGGTAGAACAGGTCGTGCCGGTAAAGAAGGTACCTCGGTAGCTATTGTTGGTGGTAAAGACAAATACAAATTAATGCAGATTGAGCGTACCATCAATCGTAAAATCGAACGCAAAATGGTTCCTTCAGGTGAGGAAGTTATGAAAGCGATGGTTTTTCAATCGATGGAAAAATTAGTAGACGCGAAAGTGAATACTCAAGCTTTAAACCCTTTTACCGAAGCAATACATGAGTTAGCAAGCAAAATGTCTGCTACCGAAGTATTGGAAAAGTTTATTGCTTTAAGTTCTGCAAAAGTCCTCAACTTTTACAAAGATGCACAAGATTTAAACTCTTCGGGTACCGGAAGAAATAAAGAGAGTAACTCAGAACGCGTATTTATAAATATTGGAGAAAAAGACGGTTTCGATTGGGCTACGCTTAAAGATCTTTTAAGAGACAAAACAGCGCTTACCAACGACGACTTTGGCGGAGTTGATGTAAAAGCTGCTTTCTCCTTCTTTAACGTATCTAAAACCAAAGTTGAAAGCGTATTTGCTGCTTTTGAAGGTTTTAGTATTGGCGATAGAGCGGTTAGTTTAGAAATTACCAAATCATCTCCAGACCGCGGTAGAGGCGGTAGAGGCGGTAGAAGTGGTGGTGGCGGTAGAGATCGTCGTAGTGGCGGAGGCTATAGAGGTGGCGGAGATCGTAGATCGGGTTCAGGCTCGAGCTCCAGCTCCAGAGGTGACAGAGGTTCTAGAGATAGAAGCTCAGGATCCAGCTCAAACGCTGGCGGTAACAGAAGAGATCGCAGAAGATAATAGATACAAACACCCACTTGAGAAAGTGGGTGTTTTTTTTGCTTAAAACCAAAGTACTTCTCAATCATTAATCTACAAGAAATACTTTTTTATTGAACTCCCTTCAGTCAAACTGATTATAATATAGAGTTTCCTTTTGGTTAATCTTTTGTGGCTACTCTTTTTTGGCTGGGCTAAAAGCGAGTAGTATAAATTTTTTAACACTACTAAATAGGTCTGCTAACTAAAAGAACTTATTTTTGCGCACACATTAAAATTCTATGAACAAATTACTTTTTAGCATTCTATTTTTTGGCATTTTCTTTCTTGCAGTAGATTTTTACTTTTGGCAAGCCTTTAAGAGCAACTTTTTACTATCAGTTAAGTTGAGTCCATTCATAAAATGGGCCTATTGGATGGTTTCTTTCTTGGTGCTTTGCCTTTTATTTTATTGCTTAAGTACCTATAAAAACCCAGAAGCGCCAAAGTACTTAATCGTAGTAATGGCCTTTATAATTAGCTTATTCTTAGCCAAATTAGTGGCTTGCTTTCCTTTGCTTATAGATGATTTTATTAGACTTCTAAAATGGATCTATTCTTGGGTTTCGGTTCCTTTTAAGGAAACACCAGCTGCACATAAAATATCCAGATCCACTTTTCTTAAAAACACGAGTTTAGTATCAGCAGCTTTGTTTTTTGGCATCATGTCCTGGGGCATAATTGTAGGAAGATTTAATTATAAGAAACACCGAATTAAGCTTAGTTTAAGAAAGTGGCCTAAGGCATTAAACGGTTTAAAAATAATTCAGATATCCGATTTACACCTTGGGAGTTTTACAAGTACACAACCAGTAGAGGATATTGTAGCGCTAATAAATGAAGAAAAGGCAGATTTGGTGCTTTTTACAGGCGATTTGGTGAATAGTAATTATTGGGAAGCTACAGCGTTTATTCCACATTTAGCAAAAATTAAAGCCACCTATGGAAAGTACTCCGTTATGGGCAACCACGATTATGCAGACTATATCGGTATTGATAAGAAATCCACCGCAGGTTTACAAGAGTGGAACGATAACTTCAACAGTTTTAAAAAAGTAAACCAACAAATGGGTTTTGAATTATTGTTAAATCAAAACAAAGAAATTCATATTGGTGCTGCTTCGTTCAATCTGATAGGAGTAGAAAATTGGGGCGCGGGAGGTTTCTCTAAATACGGTGATTTCGATAAGGCAATTTCGGGTTTACATCCGGATAAATGTTCCATCCTTCTTTCGCACGATCCATCGCATTGGGATGCGCAGGTTCTACAACATTCTTTTCCAATAGACTTACAGCTTTCTGGACATACGCATGGTATGCAGTTTGGTATTGAGTTGGGTAATTTTAAATGGAGTCCTGCAAAATACAGATACCCACAATGGGCCGGCTTGCATACTAAAAACACCAAAAACCTTTACGTAAATAGAGGTTTAGGACATTTAGGCTACGCAGGTAGAGTGGGTATTTATCCAGAAATTACCGTATTTAACATACATTCGTTAGAAGCTTAATTCATGGATTACTTTCTGTACAAACGTTATTGCGATATACCTGCCGGAGAGTGGAACGAATTGTTAACGGATGAAAACTTCTTTCTTTCTCCTGCCTGTGTACAAATTTTAGAAGCGGAGCATGAAGACGAAATAGAACCGCTTTATATTGTTATTAAGGAGCAGGAAAAAGTACTGGGTATTGTTTATGCTCAGTTGTTTTTAATTAACGGAAACAAGCTAAAGGAATACATCAATAATGGAAATGAAGGCTTTAGTATTTTTAATGAAATTAAAGTTTTTTTAGCCAACAGAATTAATGTAAAAGTGGGCTTTCTAGGCAATGTTTTTTTAAGTAATGAGGAATCTTGCATACTCGAAACTTCAAATAATTACAACAGGTACTTACCAAACGTTTTGGATTTAATTGTTGAGAAGACAGAAGCTAAATTTGTACTTATACCAGAAAATTACGAAAGTTCTATACCCTTGTTGGCTGGCAATTGTAAGGAGATAAACGTGGAGCCAGATATGCAATTAGAAATACCCAGCTCTTGGACTTCTTTCGACGATTACTTGGAGGCCATAAGTTCAAAATACAAAAAACGATACCGCTCGGTTCTTAAAAAGAGTGCAGTATTAGACAAAAGAGCTTTAAGTCCCTCCGATTTAAAACGCGAGTCAGTTTCTATGAAACGTTTGTTTCACAACGTATTTAGTAAGTCTAAATTTAATGCGGCAAAATTTAACACCGATGTATTTTACGACCTCAAGTTGGTGAAAGAAAATGTTTCGGTATTTGGGTATTATTACGAGGATAAATTAATCGGGTTTGCATCAGAAATTGCCATAAATGGTATTTTATATGCCCACTTTGTCGGTATAGATTACCAATACAATAATACGTTTGAGATATACAACAGAATGCTATACGAGCAAATTCGATTTGCAATAGATCATAAATTGAGCTTAATTAAATTTGGTAGAACCGCTTCTGAGTTTAAAAGTACCATTGGAGCCACTCCTCATAAAGGATATGGATACATTTACCATCCATGCAAAACCATTATAAAAGCAGCGAGTCCAATTTTGAGTTTGTTAAAACCCAAAGATTGGACTCAGCGCCATCCTTTTAAAAGCTAATTATTAAACCCCTTTTGCTGTCAATAAATCTTTAATACCTCCTACAGAACTTAATATTCCCGTAGCTTCATAAGGCATGTAAACCACTTTATTGTCCTTTCCAGAAGTCATTTCTTTGAGCGATTCTAGGTATTTCATTGCAATAAGATAGTTTACCGGATCGCCCGTTTTGTCTATTGCCTCGGTTACCACCTTAATGGCTTCTGCTTCTGCTTTTGCTACCATAATTCTGGCCTCAGCATCTCCTTGAGCAACCAGTATGTTTGCATTTTTCTCTCCTTCAGCTATGCTAATTTCAGAATCTCTTCTACCTACAGCTTCCAATATAAGCGCTTGCTGTGTACCTTCTGCCTCTAGTATAGTTGCGCGTTTGTCTCTTTCTGCACGCATTTGTTTTTCCATAGCTTCGCGTATGTCCATAGGTGGATTAATGTCTTGCAGCTCTACTCTATTTACCTTTACGCCCCACTTGTTGGTGGCATCGTCTAAAATCTCCTGTAGTTTAGTGTTTATGGTGTCTCTAGATGAAAGGGTATCGTCTAAATCCATTTCGCCAATTACGTTACGTAAAGAAGTTTGAGTTAACTTTTCTATGGCCTGAGGTAAATTTGCTATTTCGTAAACAGCACGTATAGGATCCATTATTTGGAAATAAATTAAGGCATTTATTTCGGTAACAATATTGTCTCTAGTAATTACATTTTGTTTAGGAAAGTCGTACACGGCCTCGCGTAAATCTATTCTGTTTTCTTTTACATAACGAACTACGGTGTTTCCCATTGCTCCCTCGGCAGTGTAGCGCCATATAATTTCTCTGGGCTTGTCTAAAAACGGAATGATAATGTTTAATCCAGATTGTAAGGTAGCATGGTACTTACCCAAACGCTCTACAATAATTGTTTCGGATTGCTGTACTATTTTTATTCCTTGCAGTGCAAATACGATTGCTAATAGCGCAATAAGTGCTGTGATAATTGTAATAGCCATTTTAGATTTTTTTTACGGTTACTATGGTACTTTCGATTGATTCTACGATTACTTGCTCGTTTACGATTATAATTTCCTCGCTACTTGATTTTGCCCTCCAAATATCTCCATCTATAGAAACTCTCCCAGAGTTTACTTCCCAGTTAATTTCTTCTGTTACACGAGCGGTTCTGTTTATAAGTGCATCTGTGTTGGTTTTAATTTTATCCTGGGCAGCGCCTTTCTTGTATAGCATAGGACGAATAATAAAAAGACTTAAGAGTGTCGTTACAGCAAAACCAATTAGTTGTGTATCTAAGTTAAAACCAATATACGCCAAAAAGGATGCGGTTACTGCTCCAACCCCTAGGCAGGCAAGAATAAATCCGGGCGTAAAAAGCTCCAGTATAAATAATAGTATTGCAGCATACATCCACCAATGCCAGTTAAATATTTCTTCCATGCTCTATTTTTTTAAATGCTCTACAAGATAGGTTTTTTGAGCATAATACTCCTGTGTAAAATTGAATTATACTTGAATTATAGAATTAACTCGATTATTGTTTTCATGGTTTTGTTATTTCTGTATGTTTAATTGTTCGGTTTGCACCAAACTGCCGTCTACCACCAAAGAGACTAAGTACATGCCCGATTTGTAGTTTTGTAGGCTTAATTTATACAGATGACGGTAATTGCTTACGTCTATAAGTGCCACAGTTTGGCCGAGTGCATTGTGCAGTTCTAACTGGGCAGTTGTATAGTTAAGCGGCAACTGGTAGCTTGCATAAAGCTCATTCTTGGCCGGATTAGGAGCCAGTTCCAACAAACTTGGTGCTTTTGCTGCGCCGTAAGTTCCATAAAAAGCACCTGTATTCTGCATCTGCAAGTGGCATAAAAAAGTTAGCGGGTACAGATTACTTGTAGTTTCATAGCATTTGTTTTTAATTATTTATAGATTGATGAATTGAATACGATTTAAAAATAATGTATAAAATATATTGGGTTGTATTTTTTAACACCCTACAAGCTAGTAGTTTACAGTTTGATTAGCAATAGGTATTTAATTAAATAATTTATTAGATAATAATAGGAGTTTTTTTATTTTTAATTAAAAGTGGATAGGCTTACTAAAATAATCCTTTTTGTATTTTTGATAAAATTTAAGGATGTTTCAACAATTTGTAATTTTGGTAAGTATGGTTTTCCTGTCTTCTTGTTTTTCAAACAAGGAGTCGTTGTTCATTTTGAGAGACCACTCTGCCAAAGTGCTCATTATGCTTGCTCCAGAGTGTCCTTTGTGTAAAAACTACACCAAGGACATAAAAGAAATGCAAGCCAAGTACTCCCAAGAAATAACCTTTTACGGTATTGTGCCCGGTAACTATTATTCTGCCCAGGAAGTAGATTCTTTTTTAAACAGTTACAATTTGTCCTTAAACATTATATTTGATGCAGATTTAAGCTTGTGCAAAGCATTGAATGCAACCGTTACCCCCGAGGTGTTTTTTATAGACGAGAACAATACCATTCGTTACCGCGGTATGTTTGACAATTGGCTGGGAGAATTGGGCAGAAGAAGATTAGTGGTTACTCAGTATTATTTACGCGATGCCTTAGACGCTTATTTAGAAGGGACGGATATAAACATTAAAAAAACCAAAGCTGTTGGCTGTTTCATTGAATAAATTGGGGATTTACCTAAGTATACTCTTACTTTCTTCTTGCACTACCGCAAGTAAGGACTATACTTTTGTAGATGATGTAGCCCCTATTATTTTTAATAAGTGCAGCTCTTGCCACTATAAAGAAGGGCCAGCTCCCTTTGCTATGCTCAAGTATAAAGATGTAGCCAAAAGAGCTAAAATGATCTCACATGTAACGCAATCGGGCTATATGCCGCCCTGGCCAGCAGATACAGAATACAGTCATTTTATAGGCGAAAAAACACTTAGCAGCTACGAAAAATCTGTTTTGCATGATTGGTATATGCAAGGAAGCCAAGCGGGCGATACAGCAGGTTTTGTAAACTACACGATTAAAAATCCGATACAAAGTAAACTGGGTAAACCCGATTTGGTGGTGCAAATGGAAGAGGCCTTTTTTATACCAGGAGACAACAAAGATCGGTTTATGGCGGCCAAACTTCCTTTTACTTTAGCGCAAGACACCAACATTCGCTTGGTAGAGTTTGTGGCAGACCACAAGCAGTTGGTGCATCACATCAATGCACATTTAATTACGTACAACAGTTTTAAAGAAAATCATTTGACAGCGGTACCCTTTGTAGATACAGAGTTGCATACAGATTCCTCTGCATTTTACGCATTGAATGTGCCTTATTCATCGGGCGAATTTCCAACTTTAAATCCATCAATAGCCAATTATTTACCCGGGGTAGAAACCTATGTTTACCCAAAGGGCATTGGAGGTGCCCGCGCAAAAAAGCAATCGGCAATTTTAGTAAAAGACTTCCATTACGGGCCTTCGCCAATAGACGATTGGGACCATTCTTATTTTAATATTTACTTCGATAAAGAGCCACCAAAACGCCCTTTAAAGGAACTCATATTGGGAACTCAAGGTGTTTCGGCTGTAGTGCCACCTTTGGTAATTGCGCCAAATGTGGTAAAGTCTTTTACGACCAGTTATACTTTAGCCGAAGATATTTCTGTTTTAACATTAAATCCGCACATGCATTTAATAGGAAAACAGTTTACCGCTTTTGCTGTACATCCTAAGGGCGATACTATTCCGCTGATAAGAATTAACGATTGGAATTTTAGATGGCAGTATTTTTATACCTTTCCTCAGGTTGTGCATTTACCCAAAGGAACACAAATAAAAGTAAGCGCTGTTTACGACAATACACTCAATAATATGGACAATCCTTTTAATCCCCCACAATTTATTACGGGTAAAAACGGAAGCATGAAAACGAGTGATGAAATGTTGCAATTAATTATTATGTACCTGCCTTATCAAAAAGACGATGAATTTATTAAACTGGACCACCATGAATAAACTAGCCCTATTTTTAGGAACTTTAATTGTATGTTCTTGCTCTAATTCTTTAGACATTAAATCCATACAAAACAGTCCAAATTCTTATGAAAGCACCTATGTTACCCTAAGGGGAATTGTGTCGGGAGTATTCCAGCAAACAGGAGAATTGGAGGGCTTTTTTATGCAGCAAGAAGGTCTTTTTGCCAGCAGTGGAATTTTTGTTCAAAGTAGCATTGCCGTAAGTTTAGGCGATGAGATTTCGCTGAACGCAAAAGTAATAGAGTATAAAAATGAAACGCGTTTAGACAGTGTGAGTTCTATACAAATACTATCGAAAAACAAAAGCTTTAAAACACAAACATTAGACCTTCCTTTTAGCTTAAATGCCATCGAAAAATTAGAAGGATGCTTGGTTTCTATTCCAAATACCTTACAAATAGCAGATTCTTATTCATACGAAAAGTATGGGCAACTCCTGGTTTCTGCAAAGAATTTGGTGCAGGCAACAGAGTTGTACGATGCTCAAAATCAGGCTAAAGAAATTGAGAATCATATTCAAGAACAGTACTTATCTAGTTTATTACTGGACGATTTATCGAACAGCAAATATCCTTTGGAGGAAGCTTTGTACGCGCCTAAAAACAGTATTGTTGTTGGGGCTAAAGTTAAGGGCATTAAAGGCTACCTCTGTCAGAAAAACGATACGTATTACCTGCGTTTAAAAAACGATTTAGAGGTGGAGGCAGTCAATTTTAATTTGAATGCGGAGCTAAATGGTCAGTTAAAATTAATGAGCTTTAACCTGCACAATTTATTCAATGGCGATGGGAAAACGGGAGACTTTCCAACCAAAAGAGGTGCTAAAACATACGATGCTTATGTAAAGCAATCGTTTAAACTAGCAGCAGCTATTTCCTTGGCAAATCCCGATGTTATTGCCTTAATGGAATTGGAAAACGACGGTGAGGATTCGCTAAGTGCTGTGGTTCAATTTTGTGAATTTTTAAATCAGCATTCCCAAAGAAACTCCTATAAAGTAGCACTTTCCAATACATCTGCTGGAAACGATGCTATTAAAACAGGTATTATTTACGATGCTTCCCTACTTAGCTCAGTTTCCTCGAACTACCATTCGGATCCTGTATTTTCTAGAAACCCTATTTTTCAATCGTTTACTTTTCAAGATTCTTTAGAATTTGTTGTAGCTGTAAACCACTTTAAATCTAAGGGCTCCAGAGGGGCAGAGGGTTTAAACATAGACCAAAACGATGGGCAAGGCGCTTACAACAAAAAACGAAGCTTACAAGCTGCAAAGCTTTTGCAAATAATAGATTCTTTGTATTCTGATAAAAATTGTGTGGTACTTGGCGATTTTAATGCCTACTCAAAAGAGGATCCAATTCAAATACTTGCTTCTAAAGATTTGATGAAACTTAGCGCAGATAGTTATTCTTATGTTTATAAGGGCAATCAAGGCGATTTGGACCATGCGTTTGTAAGTAAAAACTTTGCCACGCGTATTAAAGATCTTAAAGTGCTGGATATTAATGCATCGTACCCAAATTGGACTGATTACCGCTTTAAAAATTCAGATACTGGGTATTTTCGCTCGTCGGATCACAACCCTTTACTCATTGGAATTTACTAGTCCATTTGCGCGAATTTACTAAGGCGAATATTTTGTTTCAAATCATTCAATTCAGTAAGATTCTACTTACTTTTGCTAGGCAATAAACCCAACTATGTATAAAGCCATCATTCGACCACTTCTGTTTTGCTTCGATCCAGAAAAAATTCATCATTTTGTGTTCAAGTCACTTAAAATGGTGCATTATATTCCAGGCGTAGCCGCTCTTAACAGAGCTTTATACCAGGTTAAAGACAGCAGACTTAAAAGAACCGTTTTTGGTTTGGAATTTGAAAACCCCGTAGGATTGGCAGCGGGTTTCGATAAGGAGGCCAAGTTGTACAACGAGCTGGCAAATTTCGGATTTGGTTTTATTGAAATAGGCACGCTTACCCCAAAAGGTCAGGACGGTAATCCAAAACCACGCCTTTTTCGTTTGCCAGAAGATGGCGCTTTAATTAATAGAATGGGCTTTAATAACGAGGGAGTAGATGCCGCAGTAGCTCGATTAAAAAAGCGAAAAACCAAGGTAATTATTGGAGGTAATATTGGTAAAAACAAGCTTACGCCTAATGCGCAGGCAAACGACGATTACATCAAGGCTTTTGATGCATTATACGAGCACGTAGATTACTTTGTGGTAAATGTAAGTTCTCCAAACACACCCAATTTAAGGGCGCTCCAAGACAAGGAGCCTTTAACAGCTTTACTTAAAATACTAAAAGATAAAATGGCTGTTAAGCCAAAACACAAAGCCATACTACTTAAAATAGCGCCCGATTTATCCAACGCGCAATTAGACGACATTATAGCCATTGTAGCCGAGGTAAAAATTGAAGGCATAATTGCTACGAATACCACCATAGACAGAAGTATGCTGGTTTCTAATAAGGCTAAAATTGAAGAAATTGGCGCCGGCGGACTTAGCGGAAAACCTGTTAAATCTCGCGCCACAGAGGTGATTGCTTATTTACATAAACAATCCAATGGAGCCTTTCCTATTGTAGGTGTTGGCGGTATTTATACTGCTGAGGATGCGCTCGAAAAATTAAATGCTGGAGCTAGTTTGGTGCAAATTTATACCGGCTTTATTTACGAAGGACCTTCCATGGTACGTAAAATTTGTAAAGGCATACTAAAGGCCGAGCTCTAAAAAAAGATTTTCGTGTAGTGTCTCTTATTTAGCTAAATTAGAAGATTAAAATTGCAAAGCATAAAACATGGCTCAAAAACCATCCATTCCTAAAGGAACTCGAGATTTCTCTCCAGCAGTAATGTTGAAGCGAAATTATTTAATGGGCATTATAAAACAAGCCTTTCAAACTTTTGGCTATCTCCCTATAGAAACACCTTCTATGGAGAATCTATCTACCTTAATGGGTAAGTACGGTGAAGAGGGAGATCGCTTAATATTTAAGATTTTAAATTCGGGCGATTACCTGAATAAAGTAGATTTAACTTCTGCTCTTGAATCGAAGAAATTGACCACTAAAATTTCTGAAAAAGCACTGCGCTACGACTTAACAGTTCCTTTTGCTCGTTATGTGGTGCAAAATCAAAACGAGATTACTTTCCCATTTAAACGCTATCAAATACAGCCTGTTTGGCGAGCCGATAGGCCCCAAAAAGGTAGGTTTCGAGAATTTTTTCAGTGCGATGCCGATGTGGTTGGCTCTCCATCTCTTTTATACGAAGTAGAGCTGATACAATTGTACGATACTGTTTTTACACAGTTAAAACTTCCCTCAATAATAAAAATAAACAACCGCAAAGTTTTGTCGGGTATAGCAGATGTAGTTGGCGAGGCAGACAAGCTAATTGACATTACTGTTGCGTTAGATAAATTAGACAAAATTGGTTTGGCTAAAGTAAAAGAGGAAATGCAAAACAAAGGTGTTTCTGATGCGGCCATTCAAAAATTGGATCCTATTTTGAAAATGTCTGGCGGTGCAAATGAAAAACTAGCCACCATGCGCAGCGTATTAGCAGCTTCTCCCATTGGATTAGAAGGTTTAGCAGAACTGCAAACAGTAGTTGATAAAGTAAACGTATTAGGCTTGGAAACAGCTGAGTTAGATTTTGACTTAACTCTTGCAAGAGGTTTAAATTACTACACGGGTTCTATTTTCGAAGTGGAAGCAAAGGGAGTTGAAATGGGCAGTATTGGTGGTGGCGGTCGCTACGACGACCTTACCGGTATTTTTGGCTTAAAAGATTTACCTGGAATTGGCGTTTCTTTTGGATTAGATCGAATTTACTTAGTAGCCGAAGAGTTGAATTTATTTCCAAGTTTAGAGGCCGATTTTAGCCAGGTTCTATTTGTGAATTTTGGAGAGATTGAGGCAGATTACTGCTTAAAAGCACTAAGAGATTTACGAAGAGCAGGTGTAAATTCCGAATTGTATCCGGATGCAGCCAAAATGAAAAAACAAATGAATTATGCCAACAAAAAAGGCATTCCTTACGTTGCCTTGGTTGGAGAAGACGAAATGAAATCTGGCCTGTTAACCGTTAAGAATATGAACGACGGAGCACAGTACAACTTAAGTTTAGAAGATTTAATTATAAAATTAAACAGTTAAGATGCAGGAAAATATTCATCTAATTAGTAGAGATCAATTGCAGTTTGAAGATTTACATGCCATAGTCTTAGAAGGCAAAAGTATAAAACTCTCAGCAGATTCCATTAAGTCTATAGAGAACTGCAGAACTTATTTAGATGAGAAAGTTGCCCGAACAGAAAAACCAATTTACGGCGTAAATACTGGCTTTGGTTCGCTTTGCAACCACAGTATATCGGAGGAAGACCTCAGTCAATTGCAAGCCAATTTGATGATGTCTCACGCTTGTGGAACCGGAGATGAGGTTCCGCACGATTTGGTAAAGCTTATGCTCTTATTAAAGGTTCAATCGCTTTCTTACGGGCATTCTGGTGTTCAGCTTATTACCGTACAGCGTTTGGTGGCTATGTACAACCACAATATTTTACCCATTGTATACCAACAAGGTTCCTTGGGTGCCTCTGGCGATTTGGCTCCATTAGCACACCTAGCACTTCCATTAATAGGAATGGGTGAGGTGTTTTACGACGGAAAAGTTCAAGAGTCTTCAGCAGTTTTAAAAGAGCTGAACTGGGAGCCCATTGTTTTGAAATCAAAAGAGGGTTTGGCTCTGTTAAATGGTACACAATTTATGAGTGCTTATGGATCTTGGTCGGTTATGAAAGCGCATAAACTATCGTATTTAGCCGATTTGATTGGAACACTTTCTCTAGAAGCTTTTGACGGTCGTATAGAACCCTTTGACGAATTAATTCATTTTGCACGCCCACATAATGGACAACTAAAAACTGCTGCACGAGTGCGTGAGTTTTTAGAAGGTTCGGAATTAATATCTAGAGCAAAAGAACATGTGCAGGATCCCTATTCTTTCCGATGTATTCCACAAGTACATGGAGCTTCTAAGCAGGCCATAAAACACGTATCTGATGTAATGACCACAGAGATAAATTCGGTAACCGACAATCCAAACATCTTTGTGGAGGCCGATAAAATTATTTCTGGTGGGAATTTTCATGGTCAACCCATTGCAATACCCATGGATTACTTAGCCATTGCCTTACACGAATTGGGCAATATTTCCGAACGTAGAACCTATCAATTGGTTTGTGGATTAAGAGGCTTACCTGCTTATTTAGTTGCCAAACCAGGTTTAAACTCTGGTTTTATGATTCCTCAGTATACAGCTGCGAGTATTGTGTCTCAATCTAAATTATTGTGTACGCCTGCATCTGCCGATTCTATTGTTTCCTCTAACGGACAAGAGGACCATGTGAGTATGGGAGCAAACGGTGCTACTAAATTGTATAAAATTGTAGAAAACTTAGAAAGAGTTTTAGCGATAGAACTTATGAATGCTGCTCAAGCTATTGAGTTTAGAGAAGAAAAAACATCTCCTTTTTTACAGATGATTTTAGATGCATACCGACAAGAAGTATCATTTGTAGACGTAGACAGATACCTGCATACGGACATCGTAAATTCGGTGTCCTTTTTACAAAATTTACAAATAGATTCAGAATTAATTTACCAGTAAAATACAATGCAGCATATAGAATTAAGAAGCGACACCTTTACAAAGCCAACCAAAGAAATGTTGGAACGTATGTTTTCTGCCAAGGTTGGAGATGATGTTTGGGATGAGGATGAAACAGTTAAAGCTTTAGAAGCAAGAATTGCCGATATGTTCGGAATGGAAACAGCCTTGTTTTGCCCATCTGGAACCATGGCAAATCAAATTGCTATAAAAGTTCATACACAAGCCGGCGATGAAGTTGTTTGCGATTACAGCTCGCATATTTATCAGTACGAAGGAGGTGGAATTGCTTTTAATTCTTCGGCATCTGTAAATCTTTTAAAAGGTGTTAACGGTAAAATTACGGTTGCTTTAGTAAAAGATTCCTTAAAAGAAGAAAACGTTCACTTTCCTAGAACAAGTTTAGTTTCTGTAGAAAATACAACCAACAAGGGTGGGGGAGCTTGCTACCAATTAAGTGATTTACAGGATCTGTCCGTATTTTGTAAATCCAACAAATTGGCTTTTCACATGGACGGTGCACGCTTGTTTAATGCGATGGTTAAAACCAATACTAAGCCAAATGAGTACGGCAGCATATTCGATAGTATTTCGGTTTGTATGTCTAAAGGATTAGGCGCACCAATAGGATCACTTTTACTTGGAACGCATACATTTATTGCACAAGCCAAGCGCATACGAAAAGTGTTAGGTGGAGGAATGCGTCAGGCTGGATACCTTGCTGCTGCATGCGATTTTGCACTAGACCATCATGTTGATTTGTTAAAAGAAGACCACCGTAGAGCTAAAGAGATAGAAACAGTGCTTGCTCAAGTAGCTTTTGTGGGAGAGGTTTTACCTGTAGAAACTAATATTGTTATATTTTCTACCGATAAGCCCGCTAGTTTAGTTGCTTACCTAAAGGATAAAAATATTTTATGCTCTGCCATAAGCGCAACTCAAATTCGATTTGTTACACATTTTCAGTTTAACGATTCGATGTTAGAAAAACTAAAACAAGCCTTGTTAAGTTATTCGTAACGCAAAGCTTTTACGGGTTCTATTTTATGGATGAGTACTGTTGGAATAAGCAGTATAAACATGCATATTACTATAGTAATTAAGTTAATAAGCAACCAATTTTCTAGCGATAAATATACAGGCAGTGCCTTAACATAATAATGCGCAGGATCGAGTTGTATTGGTTCCAAAAAATATTGGATGCCAATTAAACTTAAACCAATTGCATTTCCTATTACCAACCCTTTTCTGAGTAGGTAAAAAGCATGGTACAAAAATATTTTCTTGATGGAGAATTTCTCAGCTCCTAAGGCCTTTAATAATCCGATCATTTTTGTGCGTTCTAAAATAATAATCAGCAGGGAACTTATCATATTTATACTTGCTACTATTAGCATAATCAATAAAATAACGAGCGTGTTTAAATCAAATAGATTTATCCAGTCAAAAATTTGAGGATATATTTCTTTTGCCGAACGTACGCGAGCATTGTACGGACTTATATCTTCAAGTTCTTCGTAAATTAATTTAGGATTTGTATTGGATTTTAACCCTATTTCTATAGAGCTATACTCATCCTCAGACCAGCTGTTTATTTTCTGCAGATGTCTTAAATCTGCCAGTATATAAACATCGTCAAAAAGCTCAACGCCTGTTTCGTAAATGCCCACAATTAAAAATTTCCGTATACGTGCTTTGTTGTTTTTTAAACCTTGAAAGTAAACCAAGGCTTTGTCGTTTAAATTTAATTGAAGTTTTGTGGCTAGAACTTTAGAAATAACAATATCGTTTGATTTTGTATCCGAAGTATAATTAGGTACAATTCCGTCGACTAAGTTTTTAGAAATAAATTCCCAATTGTAGTTTTTATCTACTCCTTTTACAAGAATTCCTTCAAAATCGAATTCTGTTTTTAGAAGCGCATTTTTAGTGATTTGAGTTTGAAAGTAATCCACACCCTTAATAGCCAGTATGCTTTTGGCAAAGGAACTGTCAATTTTAAACGGGTTTGCATCAAGCGATTTGTTTAAGTCTAAAGAACTTACTTGAATATTTGCAGTAAAACCGGTAACTTTGGAGGTGATTTTTTGTTGCAAGCCTTTGCTTGTAGCTATAGATATAATCATAACTGCAATACTTAAACTTACCGCCGCAATGGCCATTTTTAAAATTGGCTTAGAAATGGAATGCTTTATGTTACTTTTGCCATGCAAACGCTTGGCTACAAATTTTTCAAAATTCAAGGTTCTATGCTTTATTTAAATCTATCCAAAGATACTAAAATGCTGCTTTTGATTTTATTCATTTTCGGCTTCTTTAGTTTTAGTTTTTCTCAGTCCAATCGTCCGCTTATTATAGGAGCCAATCAGTTGCATGAATACCTACCATTAGTAAAAAATAAAAGGGTTGCTGTAGTAGCCAACCAAACTTCTACGGTAGACCAAACACATCTTGTAGACACTCTTTTAGCTTGCAACATTCACATTGTTAAAGTATTTGCACCAGAACACGGATTTAGAGGTAAAGCAGATGCCGGAGCTCAAATTAACGACGAGGTAGATTTAAAAACAAACTTACCCATTCATTCACTTTACGGTAAAAATAAAAAACCAAAAGCCTCAGATTTAGCATCGGTAGATGTGATGATTTTTGACATTCAAGATGTAGGCGTTCGTTATTACACTTATATTTCGACATTGCACTACGTTATGGAAGCTTGTGCAGAAAACAAGATTCCATTACTTGTTTTAGACCGACCAAATCCAAACGGACATTATGTAGACGGCCCAGTTTTAGATACGGCATATCAGTCGTTTGTAGGCATGCACCCCGTACCTATAGTTTATGGATTAACTATTGGAGAATACGCTAACATGGTAAACGATTCCTTTTGGTTAAAAGATTCCGTTACCTGTGATTTAACCGTTCTAGAAATGAAAAACTACAGCCACAGCACTCCTTTCGATTTGCCCATAAAACCCTCACCAAATTTGCCCAATGCACAATCAATTTCTTTGTATCCATCCCTATGCTTGTTCGAAGGGACAGATATAAGTATAGGCAGAGGAACCCAAAATCAATTTCAAATAATAGGCGCTCCAAATCTAGATTCCAGCTCTTATATTTTTACTCCAATTTCAACTGAAGGTGCTTTAAATCCGAAACACGAGAATAAACGTTGTCGAGGTTGGGATTTAACACAACATGACTTTGATGATGAATTGAATTTAGGCTATTTAATAGAATGCTTTGAACAATACAATTCTAAAGGATTGATTTTTTTTAATTCCTTTTTTGATAAATTAGCTGGCTCTAATGAACTAAGAGTATTGATAGAAGCCGGATGGTCGGAACAAGAAATTAAAGCCTCCTGGCAAGAGGAATTAGACCAGTTTAAACAAAAAAGAATGAACTTTTTAATTTATCCAGAATGAGATTATTAATAGCTTTTATTACTATATGTTTAAGTCTGCAAGCTCAAACACTAGACAATAGCTTAGGAACTGAAGAGCGTCAAAATAAAAAATTTGGTTGGAGCGCAGAAGGCCCCGGATCACATAAATTTTTCTTTGTTGGAGGTATAAGGTATTCGGGAAGTTTTAATTTTTTTTATGAATCGAAAAGATTAAAAACGGAAGCCAAATTTAAAAATGGCTCTTTTCATGGCACCGTTACCACTTACAACAACGATGGTTCTACCAAAAGCACCGGACGCTACAGAAAAGGTCATAAGGTAGGCAAGTGGCTTTATTATTACGACAATGTATCTTTTGAGCAGAAACATTATTCTCGTAGACATCCTAATCAGGTACGAAAATCTTTTTTTGTTAACTCAAATGGCATTGAGACCGATCGCTTTAAAACACTGCGTAATATGCGCTTTACTAAATATCATTATGAATACCACTCCAACGGTAATTTAAAGCTGCGTAAAGTACTTGTAAACCGATTTAAGTTGATTTATGAACTAGAAGAATTCTATGAAAACACGAAACCTGCCAAACATTATTTTTTAAAATACGATAAAGAAAATGAAGAGTGGGATTTTATAAAAGAATACAAAGAATACAACAAAAACGGAAAATTACTGATTCACGAATACCATTAAAACTTATCCTATACTCACCATATAGCCAAAATTTTAAAAGCTTTAAAGGTTCAAATTTATTTTAATTACAAAGCATACAATCACTCAATTAGGCAACTGTTTTTAATTTTCAGTTTTTTATACTAAAATCAAAGCAATAACTTACTTTTGCAGTGCAAAATATACAACTATGAATTTACACGAATATCAAGGTAAACAAATACTAAGTAGCTACGGTGTTGGCATACAACGCGGAATGATTGCTACAACAGCCGACCAAGCGGTAGCTGCTGCAAAGCAACTAACGGAAGAAACGGGTACTGGATGGCACATCATTAAAGCTCAGGTACACGCTGGTGGTCGTGGAAAAGGTGGCGGAGTAAAGTTGGCTAAAAATTTAGAGGAGTTGAGAGCTCATGCAAACAACATATTAGGAATGCATTTGGTAACACCCCAAACTTCTGCTGAAGGAAAATTGGTACACCAAGTACTAATAGCTGAAGATGTATATTATCCTGGCGAAAGTGAAACCAGTGAGATTTATATGTCTGTTCTTTTAAATCGTTCTACTGGAAGAAACATGTTAATGTATTCTACAGAAGGTGGTATGGATATAGAAGAAGTTGCTGAAAACACACCCCATCTTATTTTTACTGAAGAAATTGATCCTGCTACAGGTTTAATGCCTTTTCAATGTAGAAAGGTTGCTTTTAACTTAGGTTTAGAAGGTAAGGCGTTTAAAGAAATGACAAAGTTTGTTTCTTGTTTATACAAAGCTTACGATGGAGCTGATGCTTCTTTATTTGAAATTAACCCCGTTTTAAAAACATCAGACAACAGAATTATTGCGGTAGATGCAAAAGTATCTATAGACGATAATGCACTTTTCCGTCATAAAGATTACGCTGAAATGCGCGATGTACGCGAAGAGGATGCTTCTGAAGTTGAGGCGGGTGAATTTGGCTTAAGCTACGTTAAATTAGACGGTAATGTTGGTTGTATGGTAAATGGTGCTGGTTTGGCAATGGCTACCATGGACATCATTAAGCATGCAGGAGGAAACCCAGCTAACTTCTTAGACGTTGGAGGTACAGCAGACGCAGCTCGAGTAGAACAAGCGTTCCGTATCATTTTAAAAGATGAAAACGTAAAAGCTTTGTTGGTAAATATTTTTGGAGGTATTGTACGATGCGATCGTGTTGCTCAAGGTATTGTAGATGCCTATAAAAATATAGGAGAAATTAACGTTCCTTTAATTGTTCGTTTACAAGGTACTAATGCTACCGAGGCCAAACAATTAATCGACGATAGTGGCCTAGCAGTACATTCTGTAATTTTACTTCAAGAAGCAGCAGACAAGGTGGCTGAAGTATTAGCTTAATTATATTAAATATGTAAAAAGGATTTCTTAATATTCCTTTTTACATATTTAATCACATATATACATAATAGTTTTGATGTTAAGTGTAGTTTAGTATATTTGCTTAAATTATATCATTGAGATGAGCGAAACAATTATCAACTTTTTCAAAAAGGACGGAGCTTACATTATCTTAGGTTCTTTTTACACAAAAGTAATTACATTTATAACGTCTATACTTTTAATCCAAATTCTAGACCCGAATGAATTTGGAATTATTTCGTACCTACTTTCTACACTAGCTTTTTTTATTCCTTTTGCTGGTGGAGGTCTGCAGCATTCATTTTTAAGATTTGCTCCAAAAATTAGCTCCAATACCAGAACATCCGCTTTATTTAGATTAACCTTATACAAAGGATTTAAGATTAGTTTTGTCTTAGTTTTTATACTGTATTTATTATTTCCCTATTTAAATCTCAATGCTGAAATTGAGAATTATTATTATTACTTATTGTTTATTTACCTCTTTAGTTTTTTTATGATTGAGATGGTCAAAAGTAATTATAGGGTGTTTAATAAAAACAAAGGATATGCAAATATTGATGCTATAGCCTCTAGTGCTTTGTTAATAATAGGGTGTTTAGCCGCTTATACTGTTGGTTCTTTTGCATATATGTTAGCTTTTGTCACGGTCCCTTTTTTTGTAAGTCTCTTTTTCTTTAAAATTAATAGGAATATTCATATTTCTACACCAAAAAATTATTACTCATATGGACTTTGGTTCGGATTAGGTTCCATAGCCTCACAGCTTATGTATTCTTTAGATGTTTTTTTAGTAGGTCAATTAGTATCCGATACAACAGAAATAGCTATTTACAAATCGGCTAGCATTATCCCATTAGCACTCTTCTTTATTCCCAATTCCTTTATAACAACTCATTATACGGACTTAGCGAAGCACAGTAATGACAAGGAGTATTTGGTTCGTTTTGCCAAAAATTACATGAAGCTATTTAGTGTTATTGCATTGGTAATTGGATTATTGCTCTATTACTTAGCTTCACCTTTAGTTTTGTCTTTGTTCGGGAATTACTACGCTTCTGCAATTCCATTATTTCAAATATTAGTTTTCGGTATGGTAGGTGCTTTCGTTTTCAGAATTCCGTTTGGAAACTTATTAGCTGCCGTGGGTAAATCAAAGTGGAACACATTAGTTGCCATATCCATTTTGATTTTAAATGGAATTTTTAGTTGCTATGCAATACAAACTATCGGAATTATAGGTGCTGCCTATGTTACAAGCATACTATTTTGGGTATCAGGAATTGTTTCGTTTATCCTCTTTTACATTTACATCAAGCGCTTAAATTAATTCGTAACAGCTGTTTAATTTTTGTCCAATAACTTTTGAACTAAATTGTTCTGCTACCTTTTCCAGTTCGGGACTCGTGTAGTATTCGTATCTAGAATAAACAGTTCTCATTGCATTCAATAACTGAGTTTCATTTCCTACATCAATTAATACCCCCGTTTGACTATTTAAAAAGGACTCTGGTCCTCCACATTTAGTAGAAACAACAGGTATGCCGCAAAGCAGAGCTTCTGCACAAATAATAGAGAAGGTTTCGAAAAAACTATTTAAAACAAGAACATGTGATTTTTGAAGTATAGAAAAGACTTCTGTATTACTTTTTGACCCATGAAATTTGACTGTAGAAGACAAATTTAATTCAAGACATAGGTTTAGACATTCTTTGTAATCTTTACCCAAACCAACAATGTGTAGTTGCACGTTGTTTAGTTCAGCACTTATTTTTTTAAACGCTTTAATAATACCAAAGATGTTTTTATTTTGCTGGTCTAAATCTCCAACAAAAACAAAACTAAAAAGCTTGTTTTTTACGAATTTCGATTCCCTCAAACCCTCAACGATATTGGGCATGATTGTATAATTCGCATTTATGGAACAATTCATCATGTCAGTTTTTAGATAACCAGATACCACATGCAACTGTGAAGCTCTTTTAGCTGTAAAACGCCTAAGGTACTTAGAAGTAAAATTTAAAGCATTAAAGCTTCCTTTTCGATAACCAGTCCAGTGCTCTGTAATCACAAAAGGGATTGATTTATAGCGGGAATATAAATAGGCTAATGTGCTCGTCCAACCCATTATATGAGCATGTATAAAGTTGCAATCACTCTGTTTTACTTCCTTTGCTAGCGCAAGAAAAACTTTGAGTTTAGTAAACCAACCTTTCTTGTAATAAAAGACAACTTCAATAACATTTTCAAAATTAGTTTCGTGCCTTTCAATAGTGCATTTTATATCATCTGTTTGGTAGATGCTTAGGACCTTATTGGTATGGTATTCCTGAATTGATTTTATCTGTTTACGAACAAATATCCCCAATAAGGGTTCTACTTTATTAGGGTACCATTTTGCCAAATGTAAAATTTTCTTGCGCGACATTAAGAATCAATGTTTTTGTATTTCAATCGAATAGAATTACCGATAACTACGATGTCTGAAAAAGCCATAGTTAGGGCTGCAAAAATAGGACTTAAATAGCCCATAGCGGCTAAAGGTATTGCTATTAAATTATAAGCAAATGCCCAAAACAGATTTTGTTTTATGGTAGTATAGGTATGCTTGCAAATTTTATGAGATTGTTCTACTAAGCTTAATTTTTGGTTTAACAGTACAATTGAGGCAGACTGTACAGCAACATCAGAAGCTTTACTGTGTGACATTCCAGTAGTAGCTTTTGTAAGTGCCGGGGCATCGTTTATACCATCGCCAAACATTGTAGTGTTGCCATTTAATGTAAAGCGTTCAATTAATTCAATTTTTTCTTTAGGGCTTTGTTCTGCATATACACTGCTTACACCAATTTCTTTAGCTATTGTGTTGCATTTTTGCTGGCTGTCTCCGCTTAATAATACCGTTTCTAGGTTCTGCTGGTGTAAATATGTAATTAAGTCCTTTGCTCCATCCATCAACTGATCTTTAATAGCCAAGGATGCTATGAGTGTTCTGTTGATGGTAAGAAAGAGCTGGTATTTTTCTTTAAGATCTAGCTCTTCAATTTTAATGAATTTTGCAGAGCCAAATTGGTAAATATTTGCATCTGCATCTGTGGCCTCAAAACCCATTCCTTTAATTTCTTTCAGCGAAGTAAAAGAGATGTTTGAATTAAACGATTCGAAATGCTTACAAAGTGATTTTGCCACGGGATGTGCAGAATGCTTTTCCAACTCATAAATAATGGATTCAACAGGGTAGGAGTCTTTCCACTTTTTTACTTCGCTAACTTCAAAAGCACCGTTTGTTAGCGTTCCTGTTTTATCAAATACTACTTTTTTTGTTTTACTAAACAGTTCTATGGTAGAGCCTCCTTTAATAAGTATTCCGTTTTTTGCAGCTCTTCCAACTCCAACCATAACGGCAGTTGGTGTGGCTAAGCCCATAGCACAAGGACATGATATAACTAAAACAGCAATGGCTCTAAGCAAAGCATTTTGTAATTCTATTTCGAACAAAAAAAAGTTAAGTGTAAAAGTTAATAGAGCAATAAGTAAAACTAAAGGCACAAATACGTGGCTAATCCTATCGCCTAATTTCTGTATTTGTGGCTTGTCTTCTTGAGCATTACGTACCATTTCTATAATATTCGAGAGCACAGAATCATCTAGTGTCGAGCTTACTTTTAGTTTTATATTTCCATCCAAAAGAATGGTTCCCCCAACAACCTTTTGATGCAATGATTTAAATGCTGGGCTACTTTCACCAGTAATCATACTTTCGTCGATAGCGCAAGAACCCCATATTATTTCTCCATCAATCGGAATGGCTTCTCCTTGATTGACAATAAGTACATCTCCAATAACGAGCTCATCAATTAAACAGGCGACACTTTTACCCTTTACTTCTTTAAAGGCTTTAGTTACTTGTAGTTTTTGTAAAGAACTCAAAGCAGTAGTTGTTTTCTGTATCGCTCTTTTTTCGATGTAATTACCCAGAAGAACAAGCGTAATTATGGTAGCTGAGGTTTCGAAAAACAAGAACTGATGTACATCAATCGGATGAACTAGCCAACCGTATAAACTATATATATAAGCCGAAGTGGCACCCATAAGAATAAGAACATTCATATTTGGTTTTAAGTTAATAACCGACCTGTAGGCTGTTCTGAAGAAATAAAAATACCCAATACCAAGAACTGGAGTAGCCAAGGCCAACTGAAGATATGGGTTTTGTAAAACACTTTGCTCATTTACAAACATATGCCCTAAAAGAGGAAGGCTTAAGAACGCTGAAAAAAGTACAGAATAAATTAATTTAGTACTCTTTTGTGGATTGGTAGTTAGAAGCCTTGGCTTGTAGCCAATTTCTGAAATAAATCTTTTTATAGTATTGGATGTATATTTTTCAGATTCTATGCGAACCAAGCCACTAGCTATATTTACATAGACCTTGTCGAGGCCTTTTTTAAGTAAATGTGACTTTATTCCATTGACACAGTTGACGCAATTAATTCCCTCTACTGTAAATTGATGTTTTGTCGACATTTGTTTTTATTTTAATCAAAAATAAGTCAATATTTAACTTCTCACAACTTCAAAATACAGGAATGTTTAAAGCTAAATATCTGATAATTAAAAAAATGAATTTTGGTAGTGTAAAATGTGCTAAACAATAGCTTTTTTTGTACTGTTATGATGATGTTATAAAAAATATAGTTCTATATTTGCACTCGTTAAAATGGTGGTTGTAGCTCAGTTGGTTAGAGCACTGGTTTGTGGTGCCGGGGGTCGTGGGTTCGAATCCCATCATCCACCCTAAACGTAAAGC
>Ga0209533_1000208_pt1 | contig 55986 bp, 44 predicted proteins | sample COG_04_FD_184748 | JGI IMG/M metagenome (GOLD analysis project Ga0209533, IMG submission 184748) | Pelagic Microbial community sample from North Sea - COGITO 998_met_04 (SPAdes) (version 2) | ecosystem: Environmental > Aquatic > Marine > Neritic zone/Coastal water | place: Helgoland, sampling...
TGATGGAGGCATGTCATTGAGCTGCGTCAAATCCAATTTTGGATAGCCATTATCCAACTGCATGATACACGCTCGACCGAGGGTTTCTTGGGGTAACCCTAAAGCGGTGCGGCTACCTTCATCGATTGAATTAGATTTTGTCTCCGCTGTTAATCCAATGTACGGGATAGAAGGTATATAAACGCCAAAACCTAACTTCTCATAGAACTTAATAGAAGCATCAAGGTCACTAACATTGATGTTTATGTGCCCCATTTTAGTTTCGTCGATTGCTCATCTGACGCTGCTTCATCATTGCTCTGCGCGGATGCAGTAGACTGCGCTAGAAACGGACTGACAGCTAACAACTGCAACAATTTTCGACGTAAATTCATACTTAGTTAGCTTTAATTAGAGAATTTTTATTGTAACGCGAACTTATACAAACACCTATGTCAAAACAAACAAGGGCGGCCTTTCTAACACCCCCAGGGACATTACCGCGGCTGATTCACCCCGCTAGGCAGGTAAGCGGCGGAATCACGGCAAACCCTGTTTTGCTACTCCACTTGCCCGTGTTTATGTTAAGTTACCTCCGTATGTTTTATCAATTTACTAAAAACCATCTTGATACCTAAATAAGGAGTTAACATGCTTAAACTTTCTAGCGTGCTGGTACTTTCATCGCTTGTCATGCCAGCACTGGCAATGGCTCAATCCTCAATGTCTGTGGAACAAAAAATCGCAGCGGCACTTAAGGGCGAGCACCGCACGGAAGCCGAGCTTGCGCGCGATGCCGACCGTGACCCGATGGCGGCTTTGCAATTCATCGGCCTTAGAGATGACATGACAGTGATCGAATTTCTGCCCGCAGCACAGGCCTACTACACCAAAATCCTTGGACCTGTTCTTGTCGACAATGGTCACCTAATGACTGTTGATAACAGCAATACGTTCAGTAGCTGGGGAGACTGGACCGAAGAACCTGAGTTTAAGATGACCCACCCTGTGGTTATCGAAAACAATTACAGCCGCGAAGAGGGTCGCTATGTTCCGGGCGAAATCGAGTTTGGTGTAGCCGAGGCCGATTTATTCTTGCATTTCCGCGAGTATCATAACTTCAACGAAGCAGACAATATGCGCATCAATGCGAAAGTATTCGATACGCTGAAATCTGGCGGTGAGTATGTGGTTGTTGATCACACGCGTCGTCATATGCAGCCCGAAACTGGTGTATTAGGCCGTCGTGAAGATCCAGTCGATGTGATTCTTCAAGTGCAGCGCGCAGGCTTCGTTTTGGATCGAGCTTCGACTATGTTTTTCGAAGAAAGCGATGATCTTTCGAAGGAAGTCGGTCAGATTCCGAACATGACCGACAGGTTCTTCCTAGTATTCAAAAAGCCGTAACGGCGCGTTGTCATTAACGAAAAATTGAAGAGCCCGACAGTATTTCGGGTTCTTTTCTTTTTTCCGATTAACGAGTTTATTTTTCCTCTTCGTGCGGCGACTTTCTTAAATTGGTAAGTTCGTAGCCGAGCGACTCTACAACCGAAATCAGCTCTGAATAATTAGCGTCCGAAATCTGCGGCGTGCGCGCCATCACCCACACATAGTCTCGCGCATTGCGCCCAATAATTGTTTGCTCATAGTTATCATCGAGGTAAACGATTCTATAATCGGCCTTAAAGGGCCAGATAAACTGCATCCCCCATACCGCATTGCCGGTGTCTTCAACAACGAATCCTTTGGGATTATATTCCTTGCGCTCTCCGCTAAATTCGCCTTTGTTAAAAGCAAATGTGGTGGCCACCGTGCCGTCTGCATTCAGGCGATAAGTTTCAACTGGATTATAGGCGTCGGTTTCGATAAACGTGGGTATGTTGGCAATCACATACCAGTCGCCCATAAACCGATTGAGGTCGACGGCATCTACTACCGGCATTGGCTCTGCTGTTTTACAGGCACCCACCACCAGTAATAAAACTGTTGGAACCAGGACTTTGAGTAACCGCATACACTTTCCTCGGGTATTTTCAAACGCTAGTTTGTTGCGAAACTTGGCTAACGCGGGGTACAACTGAATCTGGAGAATTCTAACCCTTATTCGTCTTCGCTACTCAGAAACACGCTGGGATCGCCTTCGCTATCGATATTCGCGTGAACCATTATCGGTCTGCAGCATACTTGGCAGTCTTCGACATATTCCTGCTCATGCACCGAGCAGTCAATTAGCAACTCGATCGGTTCTCCGCAGTACGGACAGGAGCTATAAGCTGATTCTAGTGTAAATTTACCCATGACTGAGGGTACGTTCCCGCGCCTAGTTGCGATCTATGCCCGCGCAGTGAGATAGCGACGTTCAAGCCGCACGGACCGCCGAATCTGTTAAAAGGCGAGCCGCCGCGTCTCTCAGGCGTTTGGCCGCAGCTGGATCGAGCTGATGCTCGAAGAGTGTTAAATGCTGAAGGAAGGTTTGCTCGACCGCGCTAGAATCGAATGCTTGCTGCGTTTCGCGAAGATATTCGAGGCCGAAGCGGATGAGAATTATGGCGTTAACCGTGAGATGATCGATTCGGTCCTCGGGCCAGTCTAATAGCCCGACCCGCACCATCTCCGTGAAGAAAGCCCTAAACTGTGCGCGGCTTTTATCGTAGAGACCGGTGATATTGTCCAACACGATCTGGCTGTGGCCGCCGTAGTCGGCCTGATCGCGATAGAGAAACCGGTAGAGCAAAAGCTCGCGCTCGTGAGCCATCATAAGCTCGATATAGCCCTCGATCACATCCGTCTCGCTACTGGGCCTAAGCGCTAGACGCTCGTTCGAGTAACGCACGAATTCTTCAGAGATCGACTCGAGAAGGTGACGCTTGGTTTTAAAGTGATACCAAAGATTGCCCTCCGAGATGCCAAGCTCCGCCGCGAGCGCAGCGGTGGTCACATTACCGTAGCCAAACTCATTAAAACGAGCCTGTGCTAGGGCAATTATGCGCTCTCTGGTTTTCATTTTTCCGCCTAGTGTTGTGCCTCTGGCATATCGACTATCAAGCCATCTAGTTCGTCGGTAAGTGCAATCTGGCAGGAGAGTCTTGATGTGGTCCTCACGTTTTCGGCGAAGTCGAGCATTGACTGCTCCATCTCACCGCGCTCGCCCAGTTTGTCAATCCACGCCTCGTTAACGAATACGTGGCAGGTTGCGCACGCGCAGGCGCCGCCGCAGTCGGCATCAATTCCTGGGACATTATTACTCACTGCGGCTTCCATTACGCTGCCGCCCGCGGGGACATCGACTTCGTGCGCCGTTCCATCAAATTCTATAAAGGTAATCTTCGGCACTGATGCCTCCTATTGATAGCTAACTACTGTTAATGATCGCAACATTTACGCAAAGTAAGAGCCCGAGCGCATATGTCTATGATGCAAGGCTATGCGCTTAGCTCAACGTTTATTTGGCGTGAAGAATCACAGGGAGGGAAGTATAACCAAGCACGAAGTTAGAAAGAACCCGCTCAGGCTCGCCCACAACCTCGACACGGTCGAAACGATTGAGTATTTCCTCCCAAAGAATGCGCAGCTGCATCTCGGCAACACGATTACCCATGCAGCGATGTATACCAAAGCCGAATGACACGTGGCGACGAGCATTCTCACGATCGACCTTAAATTTGTCGGCCTCTTCGATGACTTCCTCATCGCGATTTCCAGAGATATACCACATCACCACGCGGTCACCTTTCTTTATATGCTTGCCTTGAAACTCGATATCTTCAAGCGCCGTACGGCGCATATGACCCAGAGGGGTTTGGTAGCGAATAATCTCTGACACCATATTAGGGACGAGCTCGGGGTTTGCCTTTAATTTGTCCCATTGCTCTGGGAAGCGGTTAAGCTGCAGCACACCCCCGGTCATGGAATTACGCGTTGTGTCGTTACCGCCAACGATGAGCAGGATTAGATTGCCCAAAAATTCCATCGGATTATCGAGCATGTCTTTTGTTTCGGGGTCATGCGCGAGCAGCGAAATGAAATCGAATTTGCGTGGCTCATTTTTTCGTTGATTCCAGAGCTGACCAAAATAGTTGAGGCATTCTTGCAAGACTTTGTTGCGCTCCTCAAATGTCACGTCACTGCGACCCGTTGATGGCGACGCGGTTGCGACATCGGACCAGTAGGGAAGAAGATGCCGATCCTCAAAAGGGAAGTCGAATAACGTGGCAAGCATTTGCGTTGTCAATTCGATTGACACTCTGTCTACCCAATCGAATTCTTCGCCTACAGGAAGCTCATCAAGAATAGTACAGACGCGCTGACGGATGAGTCCTTCTAGATCGGCCAGCTGCGTTGGTGCAACTGCAGGCTGCGCGGCTCGACGCTGCACATCATGAATAGGGGGGTCTTGTGCGATAAACATTGGCGAATAAAATTCATCAGGACCGTCACCGACAACTATATTTTTATACGACGAAAAGACTTTATGATTGGAGTCGATCGCCACAATATCGTTGTATTTCGTAATCGACCAGTACGCGCCAAATTCGCTATCTGCGGTGTAGTGAACTGGGTCTTCTTTACGAAGCCGGCGAAAGTACTCTTCGTGTACGTTCTCTTTAAAGAGTATCGCCTGCGCAGGATCAAGCGATTCAAGCGGAAGACTCCATGGGTCGCGCCACGCTTCGGAATTGTGAGCATTGCCGAGAGGTTTTTGGTGAGTTGCTGCTTGGGACATAAGCCTTCCTCATTTATCGTTTATTCCGAACGCTAGTTATGCACTTCATTTTGTAGCACACCCTTAATTAGGTTATAAACCCTAATTAAGAATAAATGCAAGGACGAGAAAGTACGCCAGACCAATTGTTTCACTCAAACATCCAGAAAAAGTCGGAATGAAGATTCCAATCACGGCTAGGGGGCCTTTCCCAAGCGTAAAGAAGGAGAAGAAATAATTGGATTATTGTGAACATCTCAGGTAACGTGACCGAATCGTCAAAATATGCTCTCTGAAGCAATTTTTATGTAATCGAATTCAGATTCTGACGATTTTTTGAGTATTAACGTTACAGATAGTGACCGATAGTTACACTGCACTCTGCAGGTTGTTGGTCGTAACGCCGACGAAACCATGGAATAAACCTGCAAAATAGCAGAGTAGACAATGGTAGGCGTAATTTTGTTGTATACCCCCTCCTCTGGCTAGATGAGCAGCAGTTATCTGCTCTTCAGTCTTCCAGTCATTCCTGGCCGATGTCGGACGCCACTGCGCTTAGCTTTTATTGCCTTTCAGAAACTGAGGGCGATAGTTGCGGCTTTTTAGTGGGAATTAGATCGTCCTAACTACGACAAATAATTACAATAACGAGGGGATGAACATGCAACATCGGAGTAAATTCGCTACCCAGTTAATGGGTGCCGCAGCTTTATTTTCTGCAACAAGTTTTGCAGGCCAAGTCTTCGCGCAAGATGGCCAGCGCCGCATCGAAGAGGTGGTCGTCTCTGCCGAGCGAAGAGAGGCATCAATCCAAGATACCTCTATTTCGATTACCGCACTTACCGGAGATAATCTCGAAGACTTTGGTATTCGTAACCAAGAGGATTTACAGAATTTTATTCCAGCAACAACTATCCAGCCGTATGACTCGACGGTTCGCGGCGTCGGCCGAAACTTCCGCGCGCTCGGCGGCGACCCCGGTGTAGCGACTTACACTCAGGGAATCTATTCAGAAGATTTAATCACGGCAACGGCGGCTACTTTCTGGGATGTCGGCCGAATAGAAGTGTTGCGTGGCCCACAAGGCACTCTCTACGGCCGTAATGCAGTCGGTGGTGCGATTAATATCTTGTATAACGAGCCGGCGTTTGAAAAAGACTTCGCGTTCAAATCTATTGTGGGTAACTTCGGTACGAAAGAAGCCTACGGAATGATCAACACGCCTTTGATCGAAGACAAATTAGCGATGCGCGTAAATTTCAGTCTTCGTGATCGAGACGGAATTGTGGAAGAGATAGGCGGTCAAACTGGCGATGTCGACGGCCTAGGTACTGATAACGGCGCAATTCAGTTTAAATGGACGCCAACTGAAGACCTCGAGTTTAACTATCGTCAGAATTTCCTCAAAGTCGACCGCTCATTCGGCGGCGCTAACGGCGCAGGTCTAGTTGTGCTCAACGAGGGTGGCGAAGACAATCGAATCACTGATGCGCTCGTGCCTGGCTATCGCTTTATCGACACCAACAACACCGATCAAGCTAACTATCTCCAGAACAACTTTTATGACTCCAGCAAGCCTATCCTCAGTTTTAATCACCCTACTACAGGAGCAATTGGGCAGGCACAAAGAAATCGAGCAGGTATTGATTTCGGCGACTTTGATGGCATGCAAAATGCTGCGGCATCATTGGACGGCTTTGGCTACACAAGTCAAGCATCAGCAGACAGTTATAATAATTGCGTGTTCCCCGGAGACGTTTCCGGCTCAGACCTCTGTGCTGCATCAGATGGCTTAAACTATGAGCAAATTATTAATACTTCTGTTCAGTTTTCAGCTTCTTGGGCTGTAACAGACAGCCTTGAACTAGTTTATCTCTACGGTGACACAGTATTAAGTTATAAACGAAACACGGACGATGATAATACGGCGTCAAAATTCCACGACCGCCAATTTTATGTGAATCATGAAGCAGATTATACTTCACATGAATTACAAGCGTTTTATGATCTCAACGACAGAGTATCTATAACCTCTGGAATATTTGGCTATGATGCTCTTATTGATCAGCGAGGAGATTTTTACTCTTCAGTTGGTGAGTCCCGAATGACAGATCCTTACCAAGATAATACTGCCATCAGCGCAGGCATGTCGGCAGCGACCGGTATCCCGCAGGGCCTAAGCGCTTCAACATTGGCGTTTGGCGGCAGACCTATGGTCAGTTTAAATAGCGCAAAGCTTTCGTGCTCAGTGGCCAGTCCTGCAGCTAGTTGCTCCCCCAATAACGGGGGCAACAATTTGCAAACCTCGGCGTGGTATGGGGACGACGGGTCAAATCCAGACTTGAATGTCGTTAATGGGATCCAGTCCGCGGCTTCTGATTTGCTTTATGCAACTCAAACAAAACGTGAAGCCTTCGCCGCGTATACGCAAGCCGCAATCGAATTGAATGAGAAGTTCACATTGACTCTCGGCATTCGCTACGCAGAAGACAAGTTAATGTCCGAAGAAAACCTATGGCGCTATTCAGAAACTGGTGCAGCTCCAGGCGGATTCCTTGGATTGTATGGCGGACTGGCACAGGTCAATATTACAAATGGTGGACTGATTCAGGGTGACGACGGCACCTATACCCCAACTGCGAAGGCTACAAACGGAGGAATACCCTTTGCCCTAAGCGTTTATAGGCCTTTCGAGAGGACCGACAAGAAGACCACTGGTCGTATTAATCTAGACTGGGATATCAATGATTCGACGATGATGTATTTCTCAGCGACTTCAGGATACCGCGCCGGGGGCTACAGCTTAGTGTACTTCAGCCAAACTCCTACCTACGAACCCGAAGAACTAATAGCCTATGAAATCGGATACAAATCGCAGTTATTAGATGACACCCTTCAATTAAATGCTTCGTTGTATATGTATGATTATTCTTCGATTCATACCTTTACGACTGAGGTAAATACGTTAGGAAGCACTTCTACGTCGGTTCTTGCCGCTGGGGGAGCTGAAGTTTTGGGTCTAGAAGCTGAATTACTGTGGCTTGCTTCTGATAACCTGACTCTAGGCGGAAATTTTAGTTTCACGCCAAGTGAGTACACTGAGTCATTCTTAATATCTGATACGTCGAACGCCAACATTCCTGGCTCGCTCTATCCAGAATTCGAAACTCTGACACAAGACATCAAAGGTAACGGGTTGATTCAGGTGCCAGAGAAAAAATTCACTGGCTGGGCTAGCTACAATAAGCCGTTAGCAGGTGGGGATTCTATCGAATTTTTCAGCGTCTACAGCTGGATGGATGACGTCTACTACTCGCCTTTCGAAGAGCAATCTGAGATGGCACCGGCATACGGTCGAGTCGATGCTCGCGTTACTTGGCGCTCGGGTGAAGGCAAATGGGCGATGACGGGATTCGTGAACAATGTGCTTGATGATATTGGTCATCTCCAGATCATGCGAACAGGAGAAGCCGAATTTTTCCGTCATAACTCGACAACAACTTCTCCGCGCATGTACGGGCTCGAATTATCATATACTTACTAAAAGTCTGAAATTTTCTTACTTCTTTAAAAGTAAAATAATAAAAAGACTCGGAAAAAAAATGGCCTTGCGCTCTAATAAAGTTACTAGGCAATCAAAGTTAGGTAGAGGCTCGGCTTCAACCTGATAAGAGTAGATTAAACATACTAAAAAAGAGGCTTTCAGATAACGCATCCGAAAGCCTCTTTTTTATTGGGGCGAGGATTCGACAGGGTAATTCTCGATGTTTAAGCGCAATAATACATCGGCCGACTGCAACAGCTTATTTGCTAGACGCGGTGAAAGCTGAGGGTTATTAGCTAGATAACCACCGACAATTTCGGCGGCGCGCTTCGAACTCGTTTGTCCAAGTGTTGCATCCAACCATCGCCCAGGAAAAAAGATATCGCCCGTCTCTTGGATCTCTTCGACTAAGTTAAGCGCAGGCAGAATTAAATGAGGAGCGCCGCCTCTCAACGGGCTCTGTAAATTGCGCATGGCTTCAAGCACCCAAGGTTCATTCGATCGATTGTCTGCACTCGCAAACGATGTAAACAGCGCATCTCGCGCCTCATCCGAATCAGACAGTGAACGACGCACGAACCTATAGCGTGCAAGCCTGTCAGTATTCTTTATTCTCGCTTCTTGTTCATCGAGCCGGCGCGCACTCCCATCGACTCTGCGCAGCGCGAGGCCAGACACCAAGGCAATCATGTCAGCCTCGGAAAGCGGCAGGCCTGCAACTTCCTCATCGCCCTCCCATAGCCTTATAAGGCGTTCTACCCCTGTATCCGTTGTTGCCAGGGCTCGATAGCTGCGATAAAAAGCGGCGCGCGCCGAGGTGTCTCGCAGCGTCGACTCGACTTCTCGCCAGAGCATTGCCTCGAGTGGGCCGCTTACCGCCAGCCTGGCTTGCGTGTCTAGCCTCAGCCAATAAGATTCGTCGAGAGTGCCAAGCACGCGGTTAATAATCAGTTCGTTCTGCTCGGCTGGTAATTCGCGCAGCGCGGTATCGAGGTATAAGCCTGCCGCAAGCCTACCCTCTTGAACCTCTTCCCACAGCGTGGTCCACGCTGCGCCGCGTGCGACAGGAGGCTCTATAGAACCTATATCACGGAGTAAGCCGTTCTGACTCTGCGGATCGAGCACGAAGTCGGCGTATTCGATGCCACTCGCATTGGGCAGAAGTATCATCGCGTCTGACGCTTCACCCGCGGGAGCAGGTATCACCACAGCGTCTGAACCCAATTCCATGTGGTGAACGGTTTGACTCGTACTCGTTATCGCGAGCAGGCTCAGCTTCTGGGGCCAAATCCGGCCCATTCCAGCGGGGTCTTCTTGGCGCACAACGACGTGCGTCCGGCCCTGTTCATCGCTTGCTTCTCTCGTTACAACAATACGAGGCCGGCCTGCCTCATAAACCCATGCCTTGTTCCACTCGTCTAAATTTAGGGCAGTTTTGCTGTCAAGCAGCGCGATTAATTGCGGCCATGTGGCGTTTCTATAGGCGTTGTCTTTCAAATATTCACGCAGACCTGCGCGCAACACATCTGGCCCGATTAGATTTTCGAGATGGCGCATCACGATTGGTGCTTTCTGATAAATAATCGCGCCATAAAGTGTGCCAGCATAGCGCAAATTCTCGAGTGACTGCCCGATTGCGTTCGCACCGGCGGTACGATCGACCGCATAAGCCGAAGGGTGGTGTGCCGTATGAAAGCGCAGTTCATGATCAACTTCGGGGAAGGCGGGATTAACAATTTTCGCCGCCATAAAATTGGCGAAGACCTCCTTAGTCCAGACATCGTCAAACCAATTCATGGTAACGAGATCGCCAAACCACATGTGTGCAGTTTCATGTGCGATCACGGACGCCCGCGCAAGAATCTGATTCTGAGTGGCGGTTGCGTCTAACATCAGGCTTGCTTCACGGTAAAGTATGTTGCCAGGGTGCTCCATGCCACCGTACTGAAACGACGGAATTACAACAAAATCGAACTTCTCGAAGGGATACGGAATCGCCGTGTAGTCTTCGAGCCATGCGAGTGCCTGTGCATGCAGGTCAAAAATTTCATCGATATTGGCGTCTACTTTGTCGCGATCGGTTTCGCGGTGATACATCGTCATTTCGCGGTCGTTAATGGTTTTTGTCTCACGCTGAAACTTGCCCGCCGCAAAAGCAAAAAGGTAACTAGGCAATGGCTCTGTGCGAGCAAAGGCTCGAGTCGTTTGGTTCTCCTGTGCAAGTTCACTCTTTACAGCGAGTGCCGATAATTCGCCTCCGTTAGTCACCACCTGCCAGTCGCTCGGCGCGCTAATTGTCCATGCGACGGAACCTTTGAGGTTAGGCTGATCGATAAGTGGCAGCGAGAAGGGCGCACGGTCGGGCACAAACAAGGTGTAGAGAAAGTCACCGCTGCGGTTAAGCGCCGCATCGCCGGCCTCGAAAGCGAGGGTAATACTATTGCCGCCCTCTTCTAACATTGCTGCCGGAATGAGCACATGGTCTTCGCTTGACGACCATGTGCTTTTAGCGCCATTGACGAATACCGAGTCGAGCCGCTTGGCCGCATCGACAAAGTCGATTACCAAGGGAAATTCTATGCTGTGCGGACTTTCCCCAGACTGTTGTGTCTCGTCTGCTTTAGCTGGGACGCCTGTGGCAAGCGCACGAGAAGTTTGAGGGTTGTACTGAAACCGCAGGGTCGCCTCGCCTCTAATCGGCACACTTAGCTCACTCGGAATAAAAAGCGCAAAGTCATACTCTAACGCCGACAGCGTTCGCTTGCGGTGTTCGGCGAGCTGCCAAGAAACTCCTCGTTCGAGCCGAGGATCGTCTACAAAACTGCTCTGGCTCACGCTGAGAGATTTATCGGCAGTCGGTGCGCAATGCGACAAAATAGCCAACATCACAACCGGTAACCCTAGGCGCATAAGCGTCGTGCTATTAGATTGACGTTTCGCCCACTTCCCGTGCCTCTGCTGCATCCTACTTTCCTCACGCTATGATTCATTCATCCTTAGCAAGTGTAGCGTTGTCACCGCGTCATTGCAGCCAGCCCAATGAATCTCGCCCCCGCGTCTTTGCGTATGCAGGTACAATAGCGAGCAGCAACTCTCGATACGGCTCAGGATAATAATTACCCATGCAAGACGTTTTGATAATCGGCACAGGAATGGCGGCAACCGCGCTAGCGAGTACGCTCGCGGGCAAAGCACGCGTTACGCTCGTAGAAAAGTCGCGGGGGTTTGGCGGCCGCATGGCGACACGCCGGCGCGAAGGCTTTGAGTTCGATCATGGCGCTCAATTTTTCACTGCGCGCTCGACAGAGTTTAAGCAGTTTCTCGCCCAGCCAGTTGAACGCGAAGCGATACAGGAGTGGCAGCCACGACTCACAACACTTGAAGCTGGCCGCGAGCCCTACAAGCGCGAGTGGTTCGAACCTCATTTCGTAGCAACACCGAGCATGAACTCTCTTTGCAAAGAATCGTTGAAAGCATTAGAAAATCATGTCGACATTATTCTTGGATGCGAAGTTGGATCTATCGAGAAAATAGACACCGACAATGCTTCCTGTCGCTGGCGGGTGTTCAGTAAGCAGTTAGATTCACCGCAAGAGGTCTTAGGCGAATTCGACTGGGTGCTGAGCGCCGCGCCCTCTGTACAAACCGAAGCGCTTTTTACTAATACCGCCTTTAATCATTTAGACCGTCTTCGCGATGCAGTACACCTGCCCTGCTTTAGCTTGATGCTCGGATTCGATGCGTCGCCCAAGCTAAACTTCGATCTCGCGACAGTGAAGGAATCATCGGTGGCGCTTATAGTGGCCAATGCGAGCAAGCCTGGGCGAGCAGCGAGTCACTCGTTACTAATACACAGCGATAACCACTGGGCTCGCAAAAATTTCGAGGGCGATCGGGCGGAAATACAGCAACAACTTATTGACGAAACCTGCTCACTGTTAAACTTAGACGCCGCCTCTATTGTGCACACCGACCTGCACGGGTGGCGCTATGCGAAGACCGAGATCGCCGCCGAAGAAGACTTTTTGCTTGATGACGCGAGACAGCTCGCCGCCTGCGGAGATTGGTGTTTGGGCGGGCGCATAGAAGACGCCTTCTTGAGTGGGCATAGGCTTGGCAACACTCTCGCAAAATTGTTCGGCGAGAAACCTTACCCTCCGAACGATCCTTTAAATCTGTCCTGATAGTCGCCACACTTTTAGATGCGACTTTACCTAGCTATTTGGCTAGTTTTGCATTGATTAATATTAGCTGCGTCGCATAGCCGAGTTTATTTAGCAGGAATGGCCAATGTGAAATAAGAGTATAGCGAGGACGCCGCATACCACTTTGATCTAACTCAAGCGCAGCGCACCAAGGCCCTCGGAGATGCCAACAGAAGAGGATTATTGAGCTAAATTATAGAGGAAAACCGAAGAGAACCTACAGCACCCAGACTAGCGCTGGCGTAATACGGAAATGCCCTCTTACTTGGGCAGAGCGACTTCGAATGTGTATTCGCCAGCGTAGTCAGCATCATCACCCTCGACACGCGTTTTCCACTGCACGGTATAATTACCGTTGGTTAGCGCTGGCTGGTAGATTTCGACCATGAGATCGTCGGCGCCCATTGTATGCAAACCGCGAAGGCTATAGTCGCCCGCAGGGCCCGTGAGGGTGAGTTCGCTGTTCTCGACATCGGGAAGCGCGGCGTAAAAAAGGCGTAACGTTCGCGGAGTGCGTTCGTTAATTGTTTCGCCAGCGCCCGGCTCCGAATTGAGCAGCGGGGTATAGTCGCTCACGCCTGTGCAGGATGTGAGGACTGAGATAACCCAAGTAGCAGAAAAAAAGGGAACAATATGATTGAACGATAAGCGATGAAAATTGAACATACACTGCCCTCAATAATTTCGTGCTTGCGGCGGAGTAGCTAGCATGAATGCCTAAGAAAAATTCTTAAAGGCTTGCGCGATCGCGCTGCGCTTGTGCAAGCTCTTTGGCGAATTGATCGAGCCTCGCACGTATTTCGGCTTCGTTTAGCGGCGCTGCCTGCGAGCCACTTTTAGCAGTGGTGGGACTGGGCGAACGATCTAATGACGCATCGGCATTGCTGTTCTTTGCACTGTAATTGACAGAATAGGCCTGTTCGCGCTTGTTCATCTCTCGAAAATCCCTCTTGTTTGCCAAAATCTTGCAATTCGTTCGATAACGCAAGATATAGTCTTGCACACTTTGTGTCAAACAATATCTAGACATCACCTCATCAGATTCAACCCATAAACACTAATTCTCGACGTATGTGTCACTGTTTATGCAGTATTAATAATTCATTAAGCGATTAAATTCAAGAATATTAAAGAAAAATGTGGGGAATAAAAAATAAAGGACACCCAATTAAAATTTAACTTTTCTTATCTTCGAGCGCCCCACAGCGACCGATTCGGCGATCACTCCGAACAAAGTCAATATCTGGGACGCGTACTATTAAAAGGACACCCAATTAAATATAGAATCATCTATTCAAGCACAAGGTTGATGCAAACAAATGATCTCCTTCGTCGAAATAGCGAAGAAATGTGAATTTCGAGAAATTAGCGCTGAATTTAGTGCGGTCTAGACGCTTTTTCACATAAAAATGCAGCGTTTATTCGTCACGAACTAAGGATCACTGGAGAGATGATTAACGGAGAGAATATCTAGACGGAAGGAAGTCGCAGAAGCGACATCAAAGAGGCAAGGGCAAGCGCGAAGGCTCTAGCCTAGGTTTCGTAGAGCAGCTTGGCAGCGACGGTGCCGCGAACCCACTTAGTGGTCGAACGCATCACCTCGCCAGATTTAACACGTCGCGTCTGATAGGCGATAAGCGAGTCGGAGCTGCCAGCAGCCAGCGCGTAATGTCGGTGGAATTTTGTCACCGCCTGCAGCCAACCATGCCCTTTCATGCCCAGCTGCGACAGCAGCGAGTGACTGCCTAGCGGGTTCAGCAATTCAACATCCATCGCCTGTTCGTAACGCAATGCGCGCACGCTAGCATCGAGCAGCGCAACGTAGCTCGACCGGTCAATCGGTAATGCATTCTGCGCCCTATTCCCTGGCTCGGCGAGCGGGCGCAGCTGTTTTGGCGCCTTCGATTTTAGTAGATGACGCGCGTTACGGCGTTTAAGCAGCCGCTGCTGCCGGTAGTTCGGTTCTTTTGCGCGTTGTGCCTGACGAACGAGACGTTCTTGGATAGAGGTAAAATCGCTTGCCTCAAGGCTATCGCTAACGCCAGCTCGAATAGGGTTGAGGTCGACATACGCCATACAGGTCACTAACGCCCGCTCGTCGAGAAGCGCCTGGCTCTTGAAGCGGCCCTCCCAAAAACGCCCAGTGCAATTGTCTTCGCGATTCGCTGCACGGGCGATACGCTCATTCAAACAGCGCATGAACCAGCTAATGTCCTGCAGCCGTTCTCGCCACTCGGCTAACGTCTTAGCTTCAAGCTCACCCGCTTTCTTACTGCCCGAGTTAAGGCGAAGGGTTTCGATTAGCTTTGCATTGCGCGGGAACAGCTTAGTCCACCGGGCGAGCACCTCATCGTCGCTCCAAGAGCGCGCCTTAGCTACATTGACGCCCAATACGAGATGGTAATGATTGCTCATTACCGCGTAAGCACAAACATCAATGGCAAATTGGCTCGCAAGCCATTTCATCCGCTGCACCAGCCAGCCCTTGCGGTGATCAAAGTTCTGACCGGTAAGGGGATCGTCACCACATAAATAGGCACGCCGGACACACCGCGAGATGCAGTGATAGTAAGGCGTATCCTCGAGTGATACCTGTTGGTTGCGGGCGCGTGTCACGTACTGTGTTCCGAATTGCTAGACAAAAATAGAACGGGACGTCGATTTTAGAGAGATTAGTGTAGACTTCAAGATCTAACCTAACTTTGTAAACGCACAGAGAATAATTTATGCGTATCGGCATCGACCTCGGCGGCACCAAAATCGAAGGTATCGTCCTCCGAAATGACGGTGAAATAATCCATAAACTCCGCGTACCCACTCGAGGCGACTACTACGAAATTATCCTCGATGACCTCACTGCGCTTATTCAGTCGTTTCAAGCGCGGTTCAAAGAACGTCTCAGTGTGGGTATCGGCACGCCGGGCTGCCTCTCCAACAATGGCGAAATGAAAAACTGCAATGCGATAGAGCTTAACGGCAAGCGCTTGCTTAATGACGTCGAGGCCAGACTCGGCTATGAGGTTCGCATAGAGAATGACGCCAACTGTTTCGCGCTCTCAGAGGCCTGCTATGGCGCAGCGCAGAAGGCACGTTCGGTTTTCGGCGTTATCGTCGGCACGGGCTGCGGTGGCGGCATCGTAATCGATAAGAAGCTGGTCACAGGGCCCAACAGTATTTCGGGCGAATGGGGCCATAACTGTATGCCGGCCAACGCACGTGCAATGATTTCGGCAGACAGGGAATGCTACTGCGGACGCACCAATTGCATTGAAACATTACTTTCGGGGCGCGGTTTAAGTCAGAGTTATTTTGATGCCACCGGCGAGAAGTTGTCCGCCGCCGAAATCGCCGAGCGGGCAAAAGGCAAATTTGCACCTGCGAAAGTGTGTTTGGAGATCTACGTAGACCAACTCGCGCATTGTCTCGCCACGGTAATCAACATGCTCGACCCGGAAGTCATCGTGTTAGGCGGTGGGCTGTCGAATATTGCGTCGCTCTACAAGCGTGTTCCCACCCTCTTGCGGCCGCATGTATTTAATGACCAGTTGCATACGCGCATTGTGGCGCCCACCTTCGGCGATGCAAGCGGCGCTATTGGCGCCGCTTGCCTATGGAAGCACTAGCTCTTTACGCGTCGAACGGATGCCGGAGGATGATTGTTTCTTTGCGATCGGGGCCTGTCGAAATGATATCGACAGGCACCTCGATTGCCGCCTCGATATACCGAATATAGGCGCGGGCGTTTTCAGGCAGTTCGTCGAGGCTCTTCGCGCCGACTGTAGACTCTGTCCAACCCGGGAGGTCTTCGTAAATCGGCTCGAGCGCTTTGTAGCTGTCTATATCCATCAAGCTACCCGATGCGCTGTCGCCCTGACCTTTATAGCCAACGCACACGCGAATGGTCTTTAAACCATCCAACACATCGAGCTTCGTCAAACAGATACCCGAAACGCTGTTAATACGCACTGCGAAGCGCACGGCGGCGGCATCGAACCAGCCGCAGCGTCGATCACGTCCAGTGGTTGCGCCCTTCTCATGTCCGACGCTCGCAAGGTGCGCACCAACCTCATCAAATAATTCGGTTGGGAAAGGCCCAGAGCCGACGCGAGTGGTGTAAGCCTTTGTAATGCCCAAAACATAGTCTAAATACAATGGTCCGTAGCCACTGCCCGTCGCAGTACCACCCGCGGTCGTGTTAGATGAGGTCACGAAAGGATAGGTGCCGTGGTCGATATCGAGCAGCGACCCTTGGGCGCCTTCGAACAAAATATCGGCGCCAGCTTTGCGGCGGCTGTGCAGCAATTCGATTGTGTCGTCGATCAGCGGACGGAGATTTCGTGCGAGCGCTAATTGACTAACAAGCGTCGCCTCGAAGTCGACAGGCTCAACTCCGTAGTAATTCTCGAGCATGAAATTATGGTATTCGGTGAGCTCTTTGAGCTTTTCGGCAAAGCGCTCTTCGTTCAGCGTTTCGGCAAGACGAATGCCGCGGCGGCCCACTTTGTCTTCGTAAGCAGGGCCAATGCCACGCCCGGTGGTACCGATTTTACCTTCGCCTTTTTTAAGTTCACGCGCCTGGTCGAGGGCAATATGTGATGGAAGAATGAGCGGACAAGCCCCGCTGATACGGAGACGATCGCGGACAAAAATCTGTTTGTCTTCGAGAGCGGTTATTTCTTTGACCAAGGCATCGAGGCTTAATACGACGCCATTACCAATGACACACATCACGCTTTCGCGAAGTATACCGCTAGGCAATAGATGCAGCACGGTCTTCTCGCCATTGATAACCAGCGTGTGACCGGCGTTATGACCACCTTGAAAACGCACGGCAACCGATGCCTGATCGGTAAGCAGATCGACGATTTTCCCCTTGCCCTCGTCGCCCCACTGCGTTCCTAACACTACAACTGATTTAGCCATGTCGCTCTCTTGTTACCTTGTTCGTTGCATTCGTTGCCCCGCAAAACGCAGAGCGCTACTTACACCAGGCTCGTTGAGGCTGGCTTTTCTATCTACGCTAAATCGGCTTAACTTCCCAACCAGATTCACTTTTCACAATCACACGATCACAGTCTTGCTCGACAAGCTGCGCTGCGCTCGCCAGCCCTTCGCTTAAACTCGACACAACGTGTTCGCCCGACGCGCGTAACGCGGCAACCAGCGCAATGAGTTCTGAATCGGTTGAAAGTGGTGCTGCAATACCCGCAGGCTTTGGAAAATCGGCCAATGAGAGCTTCACGAGTGTTTTAAGATCGCTATCAAAGCCTGACGCTGGTCGCGCGCGACCGAACACTTCACCGATATCGTCATAGCGACCGCCTTTTGCAACGGCCCGCCCATGAATAGACGTGTAGGCAGCGAAAACGACACCTGTATGATACTGATAACCGCGCAATTCGCAGAGATCGAAACAAAGGCGAACGCCGGGGACACGCGCCTGCACGCCCGCAGCGATAGCAGCCAACTCGTCAAGCGGCGCGCGCACCGAAGCCGGCGCAGAGGCAAAGGCCGCTAGCGCTTCGTCGAGAACGTTCTCATCGCCGCTCAATTGCGTCAGTTTAGTGAGCAACTCTCGCAGTGCATCGCTTGCAACTGATGCATTGAGAACCTCTGAAATTTCGTCATAAGCCTTGCGCTGTACCGCGTCGAACAATCTGGCCTCGGTGTCCGCATCGATCTCTGCGGCGTCAACAAGCGCGCGAAAAATTCCAACATGGCCAAGCACATGATGAATATCCGGCACCGTAGCTGCCTCTAGCGTGGCATGCATCAGGCAGATCAATTCGATATCGCATTCGACGCCCGCATGTCCATAGAGCTCGGCGCCTACGCGAATTGGGACGCGTGAAGTCAGCAGCCCACGCGGTTTAGTATGCAGAACACTGTCGGCGTAGCAGAGCCGCACGGGGCCTTCGCGGTTGAGGCAGTGTGCATCAATGCGGGCGGCCTGCGGCGTTATATCCGCGCGGATGCCCATCATGCGACCACTCAGTTGGTCTGTAATCTTGAACGTGTGAAGGTCAAGATCATGTGACGAGCCGACCAACAGCGAGTCGAGGAATTCGATTAGCGGCGTAATCACCAACTCATAACCCCAGGATCCGTAGAGATCGAGCAGTTTTCGCCTCAGCGACTCGAGCTTGTGAGCTTCGCGCGGGAGGATTTCCTCCACGCCATCGGGTAGCAGCCAGCGCTTAGCGGTGGTCATATAGTGATAATTCCTTAACTTAAAGAGCAACGTTATTTTACGCCAGCCGCGCCTATCAATAAACGGAAGAATCACCGAATCTGCGTATCGTCTCGCTGAACGATGGCTCAGAAACCAAAAAGGCCCAGAAACTCTTGAGCTTCTGGGCCTTTTTTACCTCTTGCCTGCCAACTAGTCAGGCTTAAGTAACTATTTCGCTATATCGCCATCTTTCAGGTATTTGAAGTAATCACTTTCTGGATCTAGCAGCATTACGTCGCCTTTATTGCTAAACGTCTGCCTGTAAGAGTTGATGCTGCGGGTGAAGGCAAACCACTCTGGGTCCTTCTGATAGGCCTCGGCATAGATGTTGGCGGCCATCGCGTCTCCCTGACCGCGGATCTCCTCGGCATCACGGTACGCTTCGGCTCGGAAAATCGTCGCCTGACGATCGGCGTCGGCCCGAATGCCTATCGCAAGCTCTTCGCCACGCGAACGCAGCTCTTGGGCTTCACGATTACGCTCTGTGATCATCCGGTCATAGACCGACGATCGGACGTCGTCAGGTAAATCGATTCGCTTTACCCGCACGTCGATGACCTCTATGCCAATATCGGCAGCCGTGTTTTCATTGAGATCGGCAGTCAGGTCGAGCATAAGTTGATCGCGTTCGCCAGCAACCACTTCTTGGAGATTGCGTGCGCCGATCTGGTCGCGCAGGCCATCGTTGATGCGCTGCGCAAGCAGACGACCAGCTGTCGCTATTTCGCCGCGAGTCGAGATGTAGAATTGACCTACATCGACAATCCGCCACTTCGCATACGAGTCGACTTCAAGCGCTTTTTGCTCAAGCGTCAAATAACGCTGCCTTGGCGAGTCCTCTGTGAGAATCCGCGCATCGAACTTACGTACGGTGTTTACCAAAGGCATTTTAAAGTGCAGACCCGGCTCGATGTCCGCGTTAACGATTTCACCGAATTGCAGCATCACTGCGCGTTCGGTCTGCTTCACTACAAACAGGGAATTGGAGGCGACCGTCACCGCCAACACCAAGATTCCTAACAGTAGAAAATTTCTCATTAGCGTACTCCTCGCGTATTCGTCGGCACGCGGCTGCGATCGATAGAGTTGCTGTTGTTATTCGCCGAAGGCATATACGGCGAGAGCTGCTCGGCTAGCGCACGAAGGTCTTGCGTACTAGACGCGCCACCAAGGCCGCGGCCGTTTTGCTCCATAATCTTGTCGAGAGGCAAGTAAAGCATGTTGTTGCCGCCCTCTACATCGATCATGATTTTAGTGCTTGCCGTCATGACATCTTCGACTGCTTCGATATACAGGCGCTGGCGAGTAACCTCTGGCGCCTTTTGATATTCAACAAGGAGTTGGTCAAAGCGCGATGCATTACCTGTCGCCTCAGCAATAACCTCTTCACGGTAGGCGTTAGCCTGCTCGATCTGACGTTGCGATTCACCGCGCGCCTCAGGGATTATCTGATTTGAGTATTGCTGCGCTTGATTTTGCGTTCGCTGCTCATCTTCTCGGGCACGAATCACGTCGTCAAATGCCGGCCTTACTGCCTGTGGCGGCTGCGCCTGCACAACGTTCACTTGGCTGACGAGAATGCCGGTGTTGTAGTTGTTCATGTAGTCTTGCAAACGCTGCTGAACATCATCGGCCACGCGGTCGCGGCCTGTTGTCAGAATCTGGTCCATGAAGTTGCCTCCAACCACGTGACGAATGGCCGACTCGGCTGCATTGTCCAGACTCCGCTCGGGATCTTGCACTGCGAGCACATACTTAACGGGGTCGTCGATTAGGTATTGAACCGTGACTTCGATATCTATGATATTTTCATCGGTGGTCAGCATCGCGTTGCTGTCGTAAGTCTTGGCATTGAGCTCCGAGATGTTGACCAGTGACACTTCATCAACCAGCGGCGGATTCCAATGCAATCCAGGCTGAACCGTCGTGTCGAGCACCTTACCAAAGCGCAGGACGATAGCACGCTCAGCCTGATCGACGATATAGAACCCGCCGAATGCCCAAATCACTGCCGCTACAACCACGAGACCTGCTAGCAAGCCACCGGAGAAGCCGCCACTGGGGCCAGAGGAAGAGCCGCCTGAGCGCGCGCCGCCGCCGCCGAACATGCCGTTAAGCTTTTTGGATAATGAGCGAATGACCTGATCGATATCGGGAGGGCCTTGTTCTGGTTCTTTACGGCCACCACCGCCCCAAGGGTCCTTGTCGTTTCCATTGTTGCCGGGTTCGTTCCAAGCCATTGGTTTCTCCATAGCTTTTTATTACGGGATGGACGCGCCACAGGCCCGTCCGGTATTTATTTCAGTTGATGTTAGCGAATTCGAGACCAATAACCCAGCTTAACCGGACTATTCTGCACCGCGCCTAACGCCCTCAATAACGAAACCACCTAGCATCTTGATTCGATCGAATTCCTGAAGCGGCATTCGCACGCGCAGAAGGTAGTGTCCATCGTCAGTGATCTCTTCGTTCTCAACATAGTTGGCAGCATACAGTTTACTGCGCAACTTTGCTTCGCTAGGTGCGACACGCAAAAGCTGATCGGACATCTCGCCTGCAAGCAGTTCGCTCACCGCCTCTAATAACGTCTCAATGCCCGCTCCGGTTTTAGCCGATACCCACACTCTGTAAGGTTTACCGGCACTGTTTCGCTGCAGCTCTGGTTCTCGCCCAGACAGAAGGTCTATTTTATTAAAGACCTGCAATTGTGGCACTTCTTGCGCGCCGATTTCGCTAAGCACCGATTCGACCTCGCGAATGAATTCCGGATGATAATCATGCGCTGCATCGATTACGTGCAGCAGTAAGTCGGCTTGCACCGTCTCCTCGAGCGTCGCGCGAAAAGCTTCGACCAATTGATGCGGGAGATGACTAATAAAACCGACCGTGTCGGCCATAATCGCCTGGCCAAAATTCGGCAACTCAACCTTGCGCAACGTCGAATCTAGCGTGGCGAATAGCTGATCTGCCGCATAGGTCTCGGCTTGCGTAAGACGGTTAAATAAGGACGACTTGCCTGCATTGGTATAGCCCACGAGGGAGACGGTGGGCACTTCGGCTCTGCGCCTTGAGCGGCGACCTTGGTCGCGCTGCGTCCGCACCTTAACCAGCGCCTTATTAATCGATTTGATGCGCTGCGCAATAATGCGTTGGTCCATTTCGAGCTGCGTCTCACCAGCGCCGCGCATACCTATGCCGCCCTTCTGGCGATCGAGGTGAGTCCAGCCCCGCTTTAGTCGACTGCTCATGTGCTGCAGTTGCGCGAGCTCGACCTGCAACTTACCTTCGTAACTGCGAGCGCGCTGCGCGAAGATATCGAGAATCAAACCCGTGCGATCGATAACGCGGCACTTGAGTTCGCGTTCGAGGTTGCGCTCTTGGCTTGGCGAGAGAGAGTGATTAAACAGCACGACTTCGGCTTTATGAGAGGCCACCGCTGCTTGGAGTTCTTCGAGCTTGCCAGAGCCCACAAAATAACTAGGCGAAGGCTGGCGGCGGCTACCGGTAATAATTGCGACCGGCTGCGCGCCTGCAGAAAGTGCGAGTTCTTCGAACTCTACGATGTCATCTGCTTCACGATCGTTATCGATCTGCAGGTTAACAAGGAGGGCTATCTCTCCCGAGTCGGGGCGATCGAAAAACAATCAAAGTCCTTAGGCCTAGGCCTCGTTGCCGATTTCGTCGCCGTCGATCTCAGCGTCGTCTTCGCCAGAGTTAAGCGCAGGAATCTTGACCATGCGCGCAGGTACGACTGTCGAAATCGCGTGCTTGTAAACCATCTGACTGACGGCGTTCTTTAGCAGAATGACGAATTGATCGAATGACTCAATCTGGCCTTGGAGCTTAATACCGCTCACGAGGTAGATCGAGACTGGAATCCTTTCCTTACGCAATACGTTCAGGAAGGGGTCTTGCAGTGTTTGTCCTTTAGACATTATTGTTCTCCGTTCGTTCGACAATGCACTTGCTTCAGCAGCCTTGCATTATTGGATGCTATTTATATGGTGGCAGATACAACAATTTTCAACAGCTTGTGCAAAGAATCGTGAGTGGAGCTAGGCAGACTATGGAGATTGTCCCAACTGCGTAACCAAGTAACCTGCCGCTTGGCTAACTGACGCGTGGCGATGATACCTCTATCAACCATCTCCTCATAGCTCAATTCGCCTGCGAGGTGTTGCCACACTTGCTTATAGCCAACGGAGCGCATCGAGGGGAGCGAGAGCGAAAGGTCACCTCGCTCGTAAAGCGCACGCACTTCGTCGACTAGCCCATCCTCCAACATCTGAAAAAATCGCGTTTTGATTCTCTCATGCAATACGCCTCGCTCGACCCCTTGGATCGCGCAAAACGTTAAGCCTAGCCCACTTTTATTGCCTTTTTGGCGCTCTGCCGCCTCTTCAGCGTGCAGCGCACTGAGTGTTTTCCCTGAGACACGATACACCTCTAGCGCACGTTGCAAGCGCTGCGGGTCGTTAGGATGAATCCGCGCGGCAGCCTCAGGGTCGACCTTTTCGAGCTCGGCGTGCACTGCAGCCCATCCCTCGACACGCGCCTGCGCCTCGATTGCAGCGCGCACCTCTGAATCTGCATCTGGCATCGATGCCATCCCATCGCGCAGGAGGCGGAAATACATCATCGTTCCACCCACCAGTAACGGGGTATTGCCGCGCGCTTTTATTTCACCGATTAAGCGAAGCGCGTCGCGGCGAAAGTCGGCGGCAGAATAGGCCTCCGCAGGATCGAGGAAGCTGAGCAGATGGTGAGGCGCGCGAGCGAGGGTGCCGGCATCTGGTTTTCCTGTGCCTATGTCCATGCCGCGATAAATCTGCGCCGAGTCGACGCTGATTATTTCGACCGGATGGTGTGCGAGCAGTTCGATGGCGAGCGCGGTCTTGCCCGATGCCGTCGGGCCCATCAAGCACACGGCGTCTGGTAGCGTGACAGCTCTAGTACTGCCCATCACTGACCACGCAGAAAAAGCTTATCGAGTTGACTTAAGCTTTGGTACACCCAAGTTGGCCGCCCATGATTGCATTGGCCGCTGCGCTCGGTAATTTCCATGTCGCGCAGCAGCGCATTCATTTCTGGTATCGAGAGCTGGCGATTCGCGCGCACAGAACCATGACATGCCATCGTCGACAAAAGCTCGTCCTGATGCGCCTGCACCCGTTCACTGCTGCCGTATTCGAGGACATCCGATAACACATCACGCACGAGCTGCTCGACATCGGCGTTGCGCAAAATAGAAGGGATTTGCCGCACAACAAGCGACTCGTCGGCGACGCGTTCGAGTATAAGGCCAAGACCCTGAAGCACGTGCTGCTGGGACTCGGCGCAATCGGCCTCGGACCTGCTCACTGCAATAGAGATCGGCACAAGCAGCGGCTGCGTTTTGAGCTCTTCGTTTTGACACGCCGTCTTCATGCGTTCATAGGTTATACGCTCGTGTGCCGCGTGCATGTCGACAACAATCAGCCCTTCTTTATTCTGCGCGAGAATGTAAATGCCATGGAGCTGGGCAATGGCAAACCCCAACGGCGGCACCTCTTTGTCGCCATCGATGTCGTTGAGGTCGGCATAGTGCGCAAGCTGATCTCGAACAGCGTTCGGATTGACATAACTACCGCTCGAGCCAAAATTTCCGGCATAGCGAGGCTGGCCTGTCGATTCCGAACCCTCTCCAGCTGAGCCAGACGCATAAGAGCGCTCGGCCCAGCTCGTCGCCTGCATCGATCCCTGCCCATTTTCCGCTAGCCCAAGGCTGCTTTGCTCCGGCGCGTCAAATCCTTGTTGAAGCCCTGCGCCGGCGTGTGTTTCTGCGCCGGGCAATCGATCCTGAGGCTGAATTGCAGCGAGCGCCTTGTGAAGTGAGCTGAATAAGAAATCGTGAACGAGTCTGCTGTCGCGAAAACGCACTTCGTGTTTCGTCGGATGCACATTCACGTCGACGCCTGCAGGGTCCATCTCGAAGTATAAAACATACGCAGGATGACGACCGTGAAAAAGCACATCGCGGTAAGCCTGCTTAACCGCATGCGTGACCAGCTTGTCGCGAATAATACGACCGTTAACGTAAAAATACTGAAGGTCGGCCTGGCTGCGCGAAAAAGTCGGCAAGCTTACCCAACCCCACAGTCGCATGCCCGCCGCCTCGCGCTCAATAAAAACCGAATTCTCGACAAACGCTGGGCCACAAACTAGCGCAACACGTCGCGCTCTTTCGGCTTCGGTGGTCGCGGGTAAGAGTTTATGAATCGCTCGCTGGTTATGGTTAAGCGCAAACATCACATCAAAGCGACTAAGTGCCATTCGCTTCAGGACTTCGTCGATACGTGAAAATTCAGTTTTCTCTGTTTTAAGAAATTTGCGCCGTGCCGGGGTGTTAAAGAACAAGTCGCGAACCTCGACAGTTGTGCCTGCAGGATGCGCAGCTGGCATTAGCCGCGCTTCCATTTCTTGTCCCTCGGCCTCGACACACCAAGCGGTGTCTTCAATACTGCCTTCGCGCGAGCGCGACGCCATGCTAAGGCGGGAGACCGAGCTAATACTTGCTAACGCTTCACCCCTGAAGCCGAGGCTTGCAATCGACTCTAGGTCATCGAGCTCGACTATTTTACTCGTGGCATGACGGCTCAGCGCGAGCGCAAGATCTTCTTTGTGGATGCCCGCGCCGTCATCACGAATGCGCAGCAGTTTAACTCCGCCTTGCTCGACATCTACCTCGAGCCGAGTCGCCCCTGCGTCGAGGCTGTTCTCGAGCAGTTCTTTCACCACCGAAGCGGGACGCTCCACCACCTCACCGGCGGCAATTTGGTTAGCGAGTCGTTGGCTTAGCAGGTTAATGCGATTCATAAAGTCGAGGCCGGCAGTGAGCGTAATTTGGCGGAATAGTGACGTGAGGTGAGTATACCATTGCCTGCGCTGATTCTGCGCGCACGGACTCGGAGGGCGAATCTAGTCCGGCGGAAAAGACTAGCTAGCTGGGATTCGGAGGACTTGCCCAACCAGAATACGATCGGCGCGCAGTTCATTTAACCGGCGTAGGTCCGCGAGGCTAACCCGATAGCGCGCGGCAATACCCGACAGTGTCTCCCCGCTCTGGATTTTGTGTTCCCGTGCAGCGGGCTCAACGCCGCCGGGCAGCTTGATCACTTGGCCGATCTGAACGCCATCGCTTTTAAGGGAGTTATGCTTTTTTAACGCAGCCATCGTGGTGCCAAAGCGCTGCGCAATCATCGACAACGAATCTCCGCGCCTCACCGTATAACTGGCGGGCGTTACTCCATTTGATTTTTGCCAAGCAACAAGGCTGCCTTCGGGCGGGGCATCATAGAAGTAAGCCATCACTCCTCTGCCGATGCCCTCGGCTAGCTGCTTTTGAAAAGACGAGGTATTGAGACGTTTGGCCTCTTCGGGATTAGTGAGATAGCCTGTTTCAATCAGAATAGACGGAATGTCGGGCGATTTGAGCACCTCAAGCGACGCTTGCTGAACCTTGGTTTTACGCAGCCTTGTAATAACGCCTACCGCTTCGAGGACGCGCGAGCCTGCAATGACGCTCTGCTCCATGCTCCACGCCATTTGCAAAGAGACGAGTGTGAGCGCGACATCGTCATCCCATGAGCCTAGGCTTAGATCGCTGCCCACTCCGCCAAGCAGATCTGCCGTATTCTCTTTCTGCGCTACTCGCCGCGCATTTTCTCGGTCGGCGCGATCACCAGACAACGCGTAGATCGTTAACCCGCGCGCACGCGACGTCTTATACCAATCGGTGTGCACCGCAACGAACAGATCCGCTCGGCGCTCTCTTGCTATCTCGGGCCGCCGCGACAACTTTACATAGTAGTCGCCATCGCGAACCATCACCGGCGCATAGCCTGGCATGCGGTCTAAATAGTCGTATAGCGCCCGCGCGATGCGTAAGGTGATATGTTTCTCTTGCAACTTGCCGTCGTAACCAATGCCCCCGGGGTCTTCGCCGCCGTGGCCAGCAGAAATTGCGACAACGATATCTCTTCTCTCGCCCGCCGGAGCGGCCGAGTTAGAGGCCACTCTATTGGTTGCCCTCTCCGGCTTGTCTCGCTCAGACCCGTCTTGCACGGACAAAGCTGTTGCGACACGCTCATCGCTCGAGTCGTACAGATCCACGACGAGACGATGGCCCTGCTCTGCATTGGGCTCGAGGGTGAAGCTCTTGGGCTGCGTTTTGGTGTTTAGGTCGATGACCACACGCAGCAGACCGCCGTCGCGCGTCGCACTGCGCAAACCTGTGATGGGGCTGTCTTCGAATTCGATGTCGCCAAGGCGTGTCGCTAAAGAGGAGTCGGCGATGTCGATCACAACCCGTTCTGGAGCGTCGAGGGTAAAGAGCTTGTACTCGACCCCTGCGCTAAGGTCGAACACAAGCCTTGTGTGGTCAGGAGCACGCCAGAGCCTGAGATCGCGAACCTCCGCGGCATAACTCACTGGCGTGGCAGCGGCGGCGCACAGCCAAAGAAGCAACGCGCGGCACCTTACTCGCGGCCGCGAGAAGCGCGGTCGCGCTATAGCCATAGCATCAATTGGATGCGAAGTGAGCGGTGTCGGTCGAAATGCCATTTACCCTTCCAGACGAGATGATTACACGCGGCCGCCTCAATCGGGCTTTTTTACGCGCACAGCGAGGCGCCGTCCTCGATTGTCGGCACTCTTGCCTTATAGAGCGGCAGCTAGCGTCGAATCTTCAGGGTTTCAGATTAGCCGAATAAGGCAGAGAGCATCTCAGAACCACACTGAGACAGGGCGCTACAGCGCGCTGTTCTGCCCGCGTCGGTCTCGGAGAGCTCGATCCGTAAATCCGCAGAAGGCGCCCAACCCGCGCCATGTTCTGCCCACTCTACCAGACAAAGGTTTGGCGATTCGAAGTATTGATCTGTCCCCAGATATTCGAATTCCTCTGGGTCGGAAAGCCGATAAAGATCAAAGTGATAAATGTTGCAGTGTGCCAATTCGTAAGGTTCGACGAGGGTGTACGTGGGGCTTTTAACCGCTCCTTCGTGGCCGTATCCGCGCAAAAATCCTCGGGTTAACGTGGTCTTCCCCGCGCCGAGATCTCCTCGCAGGTGGATAATCCCCCCGGCGGTCTCCGCGCCAAGCCCCGCCGCAGGCGCCGTTGCGTGCGTTCTGCGCTGAGTCGATTTAGCGAGTTTATAACCAAAGGCGATGGTGGCTGCCTCATCATCGAGGAACACACTGCGAGTCTCGAGCAGCGCGGCGCTGGCGTCGGGACTTGCCTGATTTGAAGACACGGATGAAAGGGTGGTCATGGCGCGCTGCTCTACCTCGGCTGATCGATAAATAGTAAGAATCACTAGTTAGGGTATAGATGAATTGTGAATCGCCGGTCGTATCCAAGCAAGTAGCAGGACGCATAAGCGGTGATAAATTCTGCCAGGGCGAGTCGCCACAATCAGTAGAGAAAGGGGCCGACGCCCAACTCTCTATTTGTCGAGGCGCTGTATCAGACGGCGAACGAGTCGGAGAGACGTCTCGAGTTCTTCGATGGGGATATCTTCGGTATTGCGAATAGCCCAGGGGTCTTGAACCTCACGCAAGGCGTTATAAGCGCTTTTCCCTTCGTCGGTAAGCAGAACCAGTACCGATCGCTTGTGCTTAGGATTTGGCTCATAGGTTATCAACCCGTCTTGCGCCATCACATCGGTAATGCGTTGCACGGCCTGTCGCGACTGTCCTAGCACACGCGCAATGCCGGGCACAGTGAGGCCCGACGTAGAGAGGGCTACCACGCCGATTACCTTCCATCGCGCACTTGTCAGCCCAAGGTCTTCCGTCATCGCATCGCCTTCTGCGACGAGCAATCCATTGAGGCGAAAAACTGACAACACGAGGTCGAGAAACAGCATTCGCTTTGGAGAATGGCCGACCGATGAGGCACCGCCTGCCGAAGGCGCTACCGCCCGAATCGCACCGACTCTCGCTACGAGTGCGTCCATCGATACTCTTCTACTATCGGATCTGCTATCGGGCTCATTTAGTGCCAAGGTAGTGTCTCTTTGTCTAAAACCAACGACCGAACTGGTCACTTATCAATCACCTGCGAAAGGCGTTAGTGCAAGAATTCGAATTACACTGCATAGATTATGTCAGCATGCTGTCATCATCGGGCGCAGAGGTCAAGCTGAGGTGGCTGCGACTGCGGCAGCACAGGACACGCTGTTGCTTCGGCGCGTTTTTGTGTTCTCTTGATTCATTACGCGAAATTTTGTTGCCTAGACCAAACGAGATCTCGATTGAGAGCTAGCCTCGGTCACAATAGTGCTCGGGAGTGAAAGAAACAAGGAGTAACAGGAGGGCCTGCTTAGTGGGTGAGCGAGTACATAAGATAGTTGATACCTAACCGGTAGGCAGAGTTTGCGTACCGCGTCGGATAATCGGGATGATAGGTGTGCTCCCATCCATCGCCCATATCCGAATTCCAGTTAATCAACACCATTACCCGACCCTGATCATCGAGTATCGCGTGATTGCTCGCCGAGTTAATTCCTTGCTCACCGTATTCGTCCGAACGATAGAGGGCGGGAATCATCTGCGGCCCATCGATATCGTAATAGACGTGAAAAATTTCATGATCGGGCGAGAGCTCGACAATTTCTCGATCGGGGAAGAGCTGCGAAAACGCCGCGTAAAAATTATCCCACTGCCGCTGCCCCCAAAAATCGTCGATCAATAGGAATCCGCCGCGCAGAAGGTACTGACGCAAATTTTCAAGTTCTGCAGGGTTCAATACGATGCCGCCGCCCTGACCTACCTCGAGCATGTACAAAAACGGATAATCGAAAATTCCTGGGTCGTCGAACTCGAGCACAATCGGCTCGCTCATCACGCGAATATTCGTTAGCCTCGACACACCTCGCAGGAAGTTAGTGTCAGCATCCGGAAAATCGATCGCCCAAGGACCATCACCAAACCCACCGCGAAAGCCCCCACCGCTGAAATAAGTGTCAAATCGAACGCGCACGAAGTTGAATTCTCCGGCCACATCGTCGATGAGTGCCTCGTCATTTTTTGGCTGCGACCCGCGCCCGAAAGATTCTAAGCGCTGAGCATGCGCCAGGCCTGAGCACACTAAAAACATTATTAATGCAGCGCCAAGAGATTTCATTCCTCACCTCGCATTCCTGCGCAGTAGTCTTTATTGGCCAGCGCCGGCGTGAACCATAAATAGTCGTACGCCGGTAACTCAATCGAATCCTCTAGATAATGCGCCGGCTGCGTTCCCCCTTCTGCGACTTCGAGAAACGCGACAGACGCAATGGCCTCGCGTTGTAAACTCGGCTGTGCGCGAAGCAAATAGTTCGGTACACCCAGGTCTTGGCGAATATGATAGTTACCCGCGATGAGCGCAGCGGCTTTGCCCTCGGCATTGTTTGCGCCTACTAAGCTGCTCGCCAGTGACTCGTCTCGGCCTTGCTGCACGCGCACCATGGCGTCGAATTGCGATTCGGGCAACAGTCCGCAATGACTCGAGTCGATATCTGCTCGTAGCTGCGCCCGCGCTAACTCGCCAACCGCGCCTTCGGCAACGGGGCTATCGGAGGCGTAAAGCGCAGACATTTGTGCTCGGCTTATATTGCCCGCATAAATTGGTATGTTGCGTTCATAGGCTAGCGACACGAGTGGGCCGTAGAACGCCCAATCCCAGCCGTGGCTGTCCCATTCGATATACTCTGCGAGTAGTTCGCTACTCGCAAATTTTCGCGTGCCGAGTGTCCCTAAACGAGGCGCAATATCAGTCGCCATCATCTCGAATGACACCGCGCCAAGCCCGGCTTCTTCGCTAAGTGCTGTGAGAATTTCGCGCTGTAAAGAATGATGGTCTGGATTGTCGTGCTTCTCACCGAGCAACACATATTCGCGCGATTTTAAATTTTCGAGCAGTGCCTCAGCACTGATAAACCGACGCGTCGAAACCTCCCAGATCTTACCGACTAATGCCTTGTCGGCGCGCAGCGACGTTTTCCATCCCTGCTCTGGGCTGTTAACCGGCGCCGCTTCACTGAGCAACGCCGAGCCGCCGGTCGCACAGGCACCCAAAAAACAGGCTAACCCCAACGCGCTTGTCACTCCTCTGGCTTGTCGCCGAAGCGTTTTTTTCTCAGCACGAAGACAGTCGCTGCGGAGGCCTCGCATTTCTATCATTTACTTTCCTTTTTAGGGTAATCGAACTCGATCAGCCGAGCATCGCCAAGTGCTATGTGCGCCCAGCTTTCTATGCCAAGCTCGAACTGCAAGAGGCCGCTTGTTGGCACAGTGTCAATCGCGATCCCGCTATTTAAACCAACGAGTTCGTTGACGAAATCAGTTACTGCTGGATTGTGCCCTACGAGCATGACTGCAGCGCAAGTGTCGTCGAACAAACTGGCGGCACGCAGCAGCATTGGCGCGCCGGCAAAATACAACTCTGCGTTGATAGATACGCGATCAGCTGACAATCCGATTGCCGATGCAAACAAGGCCGCTGTAGTCGCCGTACGAACCGCCGGGCTGTTCACGATCGCGTCGAGAGCACAACCCCGGCCCATGAACCGTGTCGCCATGGTGGGAATATCGTCTATTCCTCGTTGTGCAAGGGGCCTTGCGAAGTCCTTCAATCCGGGTTCAGTCCAGCTAGATTTCGCGTGCCGCATAACAAACAGTGTTTTCATCTTGTCTCAATTCGCGAGTTAGACACATCGACCTGCGCTTTTATAAGGCGTCAACGCCTTGGCCTGAGTGTAGCAAGCATGCCGACTCAGACGCCAATGCGACGCTAATCAGTCGCATCTTATGCTGCGACTCTTCGGGCCTCTGCCGATAGACACTACTTAAAAAGCCAATCCCTTGTGTATCAATTTAATTCAAAATAGAAATTTACCGGCATTGTCGCTACTATCAACACTCAAGTCAGCCTCAAGTCAGCCTCAATGCCCAGAAATTCAGGAGAACATCCATGATCCGACCCATATTCCGCGCCCTCTTACCCCTTTCCCTCATCTCGTTGGCACTTCCTGGCTTGGCCCAAGAAGAAAACAGCGTCTCGACTGAGCTCGAATTTGGGGCCATCGTGACCTCAGGAAACTCCGACGACCAGAACGTGAAATTCAAGGGCACAGTTGATTGGAATCATGGTGATTGGATTTACGGCTTCAGCTCCGATGGCTTCCGGTCCTCTAAGAACGACGAGCTGAACGCTCAGCGTCTCTACCACGTCGGTCGAGCCGGCCATAATATCAACGAATTCAGCTTCATTAATGCGCGCGTTTCATACGAAGATGACCGCTTTAGCGGTTTCGATAGCCAGAGCGACTTTTCTGTGAACTATGGCCGCAACATGCTGCGCTCGAGCAACTCGATGACCCTCGCGATGAATGTAGGACTGGGTATGAGACGTTCGGTTCAAATGGATAAAAGCAGTAACGAGGCAATCGGTCGTGTTGAAGGCAACTATGTGTGGAACCTCTCGCCCACCGCTTCATTCACACAAGACTTCAGCTTAGACTCGGGCAGTGACAGCAGTATTTACAGGTCGGAAAGCGGCATACAATCGCAAATCATGGACAATCTATCGTTACGCTTCTCGATTAAGATCAAGCATCAGACTCAGGTGCCTATCGGCCGCGAAGAGACCGATACCGAAACCGCTGCCACCCTCGTTCTTAGCTTTTAAGCAAAGCTTAAAAGCCGCCCACAAAAAAGCCGCATTACTGCGGCTTTTTGCGCACTCTGCCTCGCGTTCAATGTACTTAGTGCTCAGTGAACGAAGCTCATGCAATGTCGAACGCGTTGGCGTTCGATGTCATATGGCTACTGACGTGAACCAGTCACGCCGAAAGCACCGAAGTCGCTGCCGAACTCGCCGCTTACAGAATCACCTTCAACCGTACCACTAAATTCTAGAACGAGCATTTGGCCTTGCGCATCAACTTCTGCGCTGAACATAAACATGTTGCCGTCAAAAGTTATGCCGTCTATGCCCGTTTCGCCGAGTGCGTCTGAAGCCATAGTACCGGTGCCATCAGCATTCACGGTTAATGTAGCAGGCAGGTTGCCTAAAGGCGTGTTCAATTCTACTGACCAAACGCCAACTGCTGGCGCAGGCGCGCTTGCACAGCCAACGAGAACAGCGAGAGTGAGGGCCATTAATCCGCCAAGTATTTTCTTCATAGTCGTCTTACCTTCCAAAGTATAAAAATGAATTTTTTGTCGCAGTTAGTTTCGATAGTGTAGCCTGCTATTAAGCAGCCCATCTCAGTCTTTGGCTCAGCCACACTCAAATGCGAGCGCCGCTAGAATTTTCTTGCCTTCAGCCCAGCAAAACCTGACAAAAGCCTGAGTCGCTGCCGGCCCGTTAAGCTAGCAGGTCGCCCATTGTCCTGTTAATACTTCGCGAGTCAACCGAAATCCCACCAAAGGGGCTGAAGGAAGTCTGCGTTGAAGTAGACAAAGAGCTACTATAAACTCATGAAAATTGTTTTAAGACCGCGCGATCAGCAAATCCCAAAGGGAAATATTATGGCCAATTTTAAAGTTAACGGCGAAGATAAAACACTCGATATCGAGCCCGATATGCCACTTTTGTGGGCATTACGCGACGAACTCGGTATGACCGGCACTAAGTTCGGCTGCGGCGTTGCCGCCTGCGGCGCCTGCACTGTCCATATTAACGGCGTGGCGGTACGCAGCTGCGTAACCCCTGTCAGCTCTATCGAAGGCCAAGAAATTACCACAATCGAAGGACTCGCCAGCGCAGCCGCCGGCAGCAATCCTTCAGACCCCGCACTGACTGCGGTCCAGCAGGCGTGGGTCGATCATCAGGTGCCCCAATGCGGCTACTGCCAGTCGGGAATGATTATGGCGGTGTCGTCTCTGCTCGCGCAGAACCCCAATCCAAGCGATGCCGATATCGACAGCAGCATTACCAATGTCTGCCGCTGCGGGACCTATCCCCGCGTACGCCGCGCCATTCGCTCACTAGCCACAGCCTAAATACCGGAAGAAAAGGACACAGACATGAAAATTAATCGACGCCGTTTCCTCCTTAGCTCTGCCCTCGTTGGCGGAGGGGTTCTAATTGGTTACTCAGCAACGCGACCAAGCCGTCATCGCCGCGCCAACACAGAGCTAGCTGGGTCAGGCGAAAGCTTCGTCACCTCGCTGCTAAAAATCGAAGCCGACAACACCGTTACCATATATGTCCCGCACTCTGAAATGGGTCAGGGTGTCCATACATCCTTATCGATGATGACAGCAGACGAGCTCGATGCCGACTGGGAGCGCGTCAACATTGAGCAAGCGCCGGCGATCGACCTGTTCGCGAACGGCGACCTGATAACAGGCTTCTCGGGCGAACTCGGCGCACCAAGCTTCCTTGCGCCGCTCATTAGTGTGAGCGCCGTGAAAATCGCCGAACTCGCTAATCTGCAAACTACCGGCGGTAGCTCTTCTGTCCGCTTCACAGGCGAGCACTCGATGCGCTATGCCGGCGCCGCGGCACGGGAGCTCCTCGTGCAGTGTGCCGCGAACCGCTGGGCAGTGCCTGCGGCCGAGTGCACGACCGCGCTAAGCCATGTTCAGCATAACGCCAGTGGCCGCTCGCTGAGCTATGGCGAACTCGCCGCCGAGGCTGCAATGCTCGAGCCTTCGAGTGAACCCACGCTCAAAACACGCGACCAATACAACATTATGGGCAAGGCGATTTCGCGTAACGATATCCCTGCCAAGGTTGACGGCAGCGCGCCCTATGGTATCGACGCTCAGCCCGATGACATGCTCTATGCTGCCATCCGGTTTGCGTCTGTCTTTGGCACTAAGCTCGTCTCGGTCGATGCGGGTGATGTATTAAGCCGCCGCGGTATCAAGAAAGTCGTGCAGCTCGAGGACTCTGTCGCAGTGGTTGCCGACAGCTACTGGCGCGCAAAAGAGGCGCTCAAGTCTGTCAATGCGGTATTCGAAGAGCTCGGGAATGAGAACGTCTCCAGCGCGACGATCTATGAGCAGTTCGACGCCAGCCTTGCCGGCGACGAGAGTGACAAAGATCGCGAAATCGGCGACACCCAGGCCGCCTTCGACTCAGCGGCAGAAGTGATTGAGGCAAGCTACCGCGTGCCTTATCTGGCCCACGCCGCAATGGAGCCAATGAACTGCACCGTGCACTTAAAAGACGGGCGCGCCAATATCTGGACAAGCACGCAAGACGCGCTTGGCATCAAGAGCCGCATCGCCTCGATTTTGGGCATTGCAGCAGAAGACGCGAATTTCCATCACAGCTATGTAGGTGGAGGGTTCGGCCGACGCCTGCCATTTACCTGGAATGTGATCGACCACGCAGCCCTCATCGCGAAAGAATTCGATGTGCCGGTGAAGACTGTACTAAGCCGCGAAGACGATATGCAGCAGGACTATTACCGCCCTGCCGTGGCCTCGAACTTTAAGGCGGCATTCGATAGTTCGGGTCTCGTTCGTGGTTGGCAGAATCGCTTCACCGGCCCCGTGCAAACGCCCGGTGCTGCCCACATTCCTTACGCTATCGACAATCAATCGATTCGTGTGGTCGATGGCACTACACATATTCCGATTGCCGCGTGGCGCAGCGTAGACCATTCGCAGCAAACCTTTTTCACCGAATCGTTTATCGACGAGGTGGCACATCGCGCAGGCAAAAACCCTTACCAGTTCCGCCTCGATCTTCTAAGCGAGCATCCACGGCATCGCCGCGTGCTTGAAACGGCTGCCGAGGCAGCGGGCTATGGCCGCGACCTGCCCGAAGGCCATGCGCTAGGTATCGCAGTACAGGAAAGCTTTGGCAGTGTGGTTGCCGAAATCGCTGAGGTCTCGATGGGCGAAGATAGGCGTCCTATCGTGCACAAGGTGACATGTGCGATCGACTGTGGCTTTGCAGTGAATCCCGACTCCGCAGCCGCGCAAATCGAGAGCGGCATCATTTTTGGCCTCACAGCCGCGATGTATGGCGAAATCACGATCGAAGGTGGCCGAGTTGCGCAGAACAACTTCCCCGATTACGAAATGGTGCGCATGGCAACAAGCCCTGAGATCGACGTGCATATTCTCGAGTCGGATAATACGCTTGGCGGCTTTGGCGAACCGGCAACACCGCCTATCGCAGCTGCGGTCACGAACGCGATCTATATTTTAACCGGCCAGCGCGTGCGCGAACTGCCGATTAAAAACCATGACTTCGGCAAACCTTCACTCGCCAAGGTTTAGCGTTTCAAGCGCACCTCTCACAGCACCTGTCACAGAGAGCCTCGCAGGGTAGCAAGCATCAACGCTTCGCCCTGCTTGGCTGACAGTAACGCGGGGGCATCTCGATCACCTAGAGATGCCACCCCTATTGTTTAGATGTCAGAGGCCGATTTAACAATCCTGCTTACGATTCCGTATTCAATTGCCTCGTCAGCGCTCATCCAATAATCTCTGTCAGTATCCTGCGCGACGCGCTCCAATGGTTGGCCCGTTTCATCGGAGATAAGCTTGTTAATGCGCGCACGCATTTTAACAATTTCCTGCGCCTGAATCGCAATATCACTCGCCGAGCCGCGCGAGCCGCCGGACGGCTGGTGCACGAGAAAACGAGTATTTGGCAGCGAGAAACGGTTGTCTTTTGCGGCGGCAAGATAAATTGTTGTTGCCGCACTTGCCACCCACCCTGTCCCGATGACGCGCACAACGGGCTTGATGAATTTGATGATGTCATAAACGACGTCGCCCGATTCTACGTGACCACCAGGCGAGCTAATGTAAATTGAGATCGGCTCATCGTTCTCGGCAGCCAACGCTAAGAGGCGTTCGGTTACCGAACGTGCCAGCTTGTCGTTAATCTCACCAAAAATGGTGATCGCCCGCGAGTTGAACAATTTTTCGTCGATCAGCCCTCCACGCGCCGGCTCTGCCTCTGCTTTAGCATCGTCGTCTTTCGTATTCATTGCAGGCTGCACGCTGCTCGCCAGGCTCTTTTCTAGATTATTCTCTGTGACTAAACTCATTACCTTCCTCTTCTGCTGTTCGGATATTTGTTCTGATAGTGTATCGACGCCTAACCTACGAGGCGTCGTAATATTTCGATTTATCACCTTATCACTGCGCGAGTTCTCTACTCTTCGCTATAGGACTGTGTCTCACAGGCCGACGCCATCCGAAGGTATCCAATCAGCGCCGCATGGTCGCGTATCCCTTCGGGAAAATTTGACCCAAAGCCTACCATGCGGGTATCGGCTATGCCCGCAATGATCACTTGTTCGATCTCAGAGTCGCTCTTGGTTGTTATCCATGCGCAGTCAAAAAGATCCGGAGCATCACTCGCACGACCTGCTGCAGTCGCTGCGAGCGTTGTGGTCACCACATCGATAGCACTGGGTCCTCTGCCATGACAGAAATCACTGCAGCTGCCAGCGTAAAGCGCTGCGCCACGCACAAGGGCAGGCGATGGAGTTTGCAGCCCGACCGCGGCTGTGTGACCGTCGTCTGCGCAGCTTGCGAGGGCGCAGCTAACGGCGATGGCGCAGAGGAGTTTCCCCCGCGGCAGGGTAAAACCCGTTACCGAGCTTCTATTTACTGTCATCGCTTATGCTCTGCTAACTCCCCAGGGGCCCATCGGCTTGAGTTTCAGGCCCAAGCGGCTTAAACACAATCAATAGTTGAGGGAGCAGCGTAAGCGAACCGATGAGCGCGACAAGCATCGCAAGGCTCGTTAGCAGGCCAAACACAATTGTCGGAATAAAATTGGACAGCGCCAAAATCGAGAATCCAGCAACAATCGTCATGGAGGTAAAATACATCGCACGCCCAATACTGTTATGACAATAGAACATGGTCTGCCGGTAATTACCAAAGCGCGGGTATTCCCGACGGAATCGATGCATGTAGTGAATGGTGTTGTCGACTCCGATGCCTACAGAAATTGCCGCGATGGTAATAGTCATAATATCGAGAGGAATACCAAGCCAGCCCATAATGCCGAGCACGAAGGCTGCAGCAATCGCATTTGGAATAATGCAGATCATCGCGATCGCCAGCGAGCGGAACAGCAGCAAGAACATCAACATGATTACAAACATCACTACGCCAAGAGTAAGTATCTGCGATTCGTAAAGGCTCTGCAGAACATTGTTGTAGAGGACGAGAACCCCTGTGACATTCACTTGGTCATCACTGAACCCAAATTTTTCCTCGATGCCGCGCTCAACCCTTTGCAACAATTCGTTGCGCTTGAGATCAGGATCGGATTCGATTACCCGCACGTTAAAGCGCAGCTGATTTTCTTCTATCGAGATAAAGGGCTTAAGCACCGTGTCTTTTAACGTTTCGGGTATACGCGAATAGAGAACGGCCCATAGCACACCATCGATTGGCTCGTTGCCATTGAGCTGCCGCGCCAATTGCACGACCGCGCCAAACGAAAGCACTTTCCCCGTCTGCGGATCGTCATCGAGATAGCGGTGAATCTCTTCCACCAAATCCATTTTCGGCGCAGTAAAATAATAGGCATCGTCATCGCCGCCGTCACCGAAGCCGTCATCGAAGCTGTCGCCAAAACCATCATCAAATCCATCGACGTCCTCGGGTTCGTCGGGCAGATCGACGATGACATCGAAGGAGAGTGTGCCACCCAGCTTTTCGTCGAACAGGGTCATGCCCTGAAAAATTTCTGTCTTCTCGCGGAAATAATCGATGAAGCTATTCTCGACCTTAAGCTGAGCCAGCCCGACAATGCTCAGCAGCGTGATAACTGCATAAATCGCTAGCACTTGGTTGTTCAATCGAGCAGTTAGTCGCGCAAGTCCGGTCGTAACACCGAGGCGAAGATCCGATGAGAGTTTAGTTTGGTCCTGTGGCAGTAGACTTAGCACCGCAGGGAAAACACCAAAGACGACGATAATTGCCGCGAACACACCGATCACCATCATCCAACCGAAGGAGATAATAGGCGAGATGCCGCTGACAATAAGCGAACCAAACGCTACGGCGGTGGTAAGCCCTGTGTAGAGGCACGGCTTAAACATGCTCAAAATCGCGTGGCGCATGAGTTTGTCATGATTACTCGAACGGCGGGTCGCGCGAAGCTCACGATAGCGCACCGTGAGGTGTACGGTGAGGGATATAGTAATAATGAGAAGCAGCGAGATAAAATTCGACGATACGACCGTCACGCGCCAATCCATTAAGCCCAAAATACCGACCATCGTCACGCCCGCAATAGCGCAGCAGGCAAGCGGCAGCGCCACCCAACGCAGTTTGCGGAAGATCAACCCTAGCGCAAGAATAATAAAAGCGAGTACGCCAAAGCTAAAGCTAGAAAGATCGCCTCGCACAAAGGTAACGAGGTCATCGGCAATCATCGGCGCGCCGCCGAGGTAGATTTGCGCTTCGCCGCGGTAGTTGTCGAGCAGGTCGCGGATCTCTGCAATCGTGGCGGATTGCCGCGCGCCGGTCATTACCGTGTAAGCCGAATACTCTTGCTCAACCGCCCGCAGCTCAGCAAGATCATCTGCATCCAGAACGCCTAAAGCGCCTGCCTCACGCAGTTCGGAGCGGCGTGCGAGGAGCGCTTGCGCCTTGAGGTCTAACTCGAAGCTCACCAGCATTCCGGCAGTCTCGCCGTCAGGACTCACTACCGCATTGCTAAAGACTGGACTGCTCATCAGCTCGGCTTTCGCCGCAGCGAGGTCGATCTCTTGCTCGAGGGTGAGGTAATCCTCGGAGATACCTGTAAGCGGCGTGTCCTCGAATATGGGCACGTTCAAAATACTGTCTACCGACTCGACCCGAGGCAGCGTTAAGAGATCCGCACGCAGTGCTTGCAGCCGAGAGAGTACGGGGCGCGAGAACAACTCTCCCTCGAGAGGCGTATAAGCGACAATAACCGACTCGCGGAGACCATAGCGCACATTGACCTGACGCGAGTACTCCAACTCGGCGTCACCCTCGAGTAGCAGAGAGTCTGCCGACGCATCGAGGCGAAAAAATTGCGCGTAATAGCCGAAACTAGCAGCGATGAGAATGAGTACAGAGAGCGTCAACCAAGGCCGGTCGAAGACAAGGCCCGAATAAAGCCGAGTGAGGTTTTTTTGTAATGACATGCTTGCTCTCGCACTAGAACTCAAAAGTTAATGCTCAAAACTGACTGGTAGCCAAAAGCTGCAACTGCTGGTTGGCGAGTGTCGACTGAGTCGACACGATGCCCGAACTATACGCCGATTAGTCTGCTATTTCGATCTTGATTCGATCTCGGCGAATCCTCAGCAAGAGAGGTATCCGTCGCCAAGGAGGCTTTCAAGGCGGCTTGAAAACCCTGCAACTTATTGTGACTAATCAATAAAAACACCTAGGCGCAAGTCCGACTAGTTGTTAACCTCGTTGTTTAAAAGATATAGCGTCTATAGACTCAACAGGAGTAGCCCTTACAATGCGTAGTTTGCGAATAGTTAGGCCCGCCTCGTTAACAGGTCGGCTCGGGCGCGGTTTGGCGCTCGCAGCAAGCCTGCTTGTCACGCAGGCCGCCCTTTTACCGCAGGCGCTAGCCGAAGACGACTGGCTCCGATCGATCCCAGAATTTGCCCTAAGCGACCAAGCTGGCGTAACCCATGCACTCGGCGAGTACGCCGATCGCGACCTGATTGTGCTTTATGTACAGGGCGTGGGATGCCCGATCGCACGTATCGCCGTGCCTAGCTACCGCGAAGTGCGAGCCGAATTCGAATCTAAGAATGTTGAATTCATGATGTTCAACTCTAATATCCAAGACAATATTCCGCGCATTGCTCGTGAGGTCGACGAATTTGGCATCGACTTTACGGTGCTAAAAGACGAAGGTCAGGGTCTTGCCAAAGCGCTTGGCGTTGAGCGCACGGCTGAGGTATTCGTCGTCGACCCCAAGACTCGCGAGGTGTTTTATCGTGGACCGATAAACGACAAACTGGGTTACGAGACGCAGAAAAATAACGCGAGCGCACATTACCTGAAAGATGCTCTCAACACTGTGCTAGCGGGTGGTAAGGTCGACATGGATGACGTGCCAGACTCGAAAGGTTGTCTTGTCGCCATTTTCTAATCCGTTATCTAGCGCCTTTTTATGCCCGCGGATTACAGCGGTTTATCTCGGCCACAAGACTCAACTAACGCCAACCTCGGCAACGAAGTTGATGTTGTTACTTGTGTTATTCGATTTTACTGCTAGATTGCGCGCATGACAGAATCCACAAAGCCCTCGGCAGCCAAACGCCGCAGCAGTTCGCGCTTACTGGCGAGCACCTCGGTTTTCCTCAAACCTTACCTCACTCAGATCGTTATCGCCTCTGTGGCGTTAGTGTTCACCGCCGCACTCACCCTTGGCCTCGTGCAATATGTGCGACTAATCGTCGATCGCGGCTTTGTCGAAGGTTCGACGGAGTCGCTCAATACCGCCATCATTGGCTTCTTAGTCGTTGCGGTTCTGCAAGCCATTGGCACCTTCGCGCGCTTCTATTGGGTCTCGTGGCTCGGCGAGCGGGTTACCGCCGACATTCGTAAAGCGGTCTATAAACACATTATCAATCTGCATCCTGGCTATTTCGAAGACAATCTCAGCGGCGAGATTCAGTCCAGAATCACGACAGACACCACCTTAATCCAGTCTGTGATCGGCTCCTCGGCGTCGATCGCGTTACGTAACCTGTTAATGATGATTGGCGGGACTCTTTTCCTGTTTATCACCAACCCCAAGCTGACGAGTGTCGTGTTGCTCTGCATTCCCCTCGTCATCGGCCCCATTATGTTCTTTGGCCGTAAGGTGCGCAGGCTCTCGCGCGATAGCCAAGACGAGATCGCGAATGTGGGCGCCTATGTCGGCGAGAGTATTCAGCAAATCAAGACCGTGCAGGCGTATAACCAACAAACGCACAATGACGGCGTGTTCTCACGCTATGTCGAAACCGCCTTCGACGTCGCTAAAGACCGTATCTTCATGCGCTCGGTGCTCATTACCATCGTGATGACTCTTGTTTTTGGCGCTCTGGCTGCAATGATCTGGGTCGGAGGCCAAGACGTGATCAGCGGCCGCATGAGCGCGGGAGAGCTCACCGCCTTTGTGGCGTATGCGGTCATCGTGGCAACTGCTGTAGGCGCAATAAGCCAAGTTATCAGTGAATTACAGCGCGCAGCCGGCGCAATGGAAAGGCTCGTCGAATTGCTCGAAGCCGAAAGCCATATCCAGGCTCCTGCAGTCCCTACTCAGTTGCAGGGCGCATTCAATGGCCAGCTTGAATTCGAATCGGTGAGCTTTGCCTACCCCTCTCGCCCCGGCACCCTTGCCCTAAACGAGGTCTCGCTGACTGTTCGTCCAGGCGAAAGCCTTGCTCTTGTTGGCCCATCGGGCGCAGGCAAATCAACTCTCTTGGACCTCGTTCTACGATTTTATGACCCTCACGCAGGACGCCTTACCCTCGATGGTATTGATGTACGTAACCTCACACCGACGGAACTTCGGAGCCACATCGCTATCGTCTCTCAGCAGCCTGCTCTGTTTACCGGCAGTGTGATTGATAACATCCGCTTCGGCCGCCCCGATGCGACCTTAGAAGAGGTTCGCGCCGCCGCCGAGTCGGCCTTTGCGAGCGAATTTATTGAGTTATTACCGCAAGGCTACGACAGCTTTCTCGGTGAAGCGGGCGTTCGCCTATCCGGTGGGCAGCGGCAGCGCCTCGCCATCGCGCGCGCTATACTCAACGATCCCGAAATTTTGCTTTTAGACGAGGCGACCAGCGCGCTAGACGCCGAAAGCGAGCGCAAAGTGCAACTCGCCCTCGAAAAGCTGATGAAGGGGCGCACCTCGCTGGTTATTGCTCACCGTCTGGCCACCGTGATGAATGTCGACCGTATCGCGGTGCTCGAAAACGGCAGGCTAATTGCAACCGGGACCCATGGCAGTTTGCTGGAAGACTGTGAGCTGTATGCTAATCTTGCGAAACTACAATTCGGGCAAGACACCTAAATTCGGCCACAATCGCCTCAATCGGAGTGAGTTCAACCGTGCGCGGTGAATCCAGTCTGCTACGCCGCGCGTAAAAACACTCCATACTCAGGGATAATGCAACCGCCCTTTACGCCCTTTTCATCTTTAACACTTATGTCATGCACAGCGACCATCCTGTGGCTCCCCTGGCATCGTTTATCCCGCAGAGAGGAACGCTCAGCAATGAACGCCCCCGAACGGCTCGACCCGCTAATCACCAAAACCTGCTACCTCAATGGCAGCGATCCGGAGAAGAAGCGCGAGGAGATCCGCAGCTATTTCCATCAGACCTTCAGCCTTTACGAAAGCCTTTTCGACTGCCTCGCTAGCGACGACGCCTATTACACCAAGGCGACGCCACTCCGGCATCCGCTGATCTTCTACTATGGCCACACCTCAGTATTCTTCATTAACAAGCTGCATGTCGCCAAACTCATCCCTGAACGCCTCGACCCGCGCATCGAATCGATGCTTGCGATCGGCGTCGATGAGATGTCTTGGGACGACTTGAACGACGCTCACTACGACTGGCCCACGCCCGTAGAAGTATTGGACTACCGCAACAAGACGCGTGACATAGTCGACAACCTGATCTCGTCGGTACCTGTCACCCTGCCTATTGGTTGGGAAGACCCACTTTGGATTGTCATGATGGGCATCGAACACGAGCGTATACACCTCGAAACCTCGTCAGTGCTCATGCGGCAATTACCCCTCTCGCTTGTTAAACCCTCACCTCTGTTTAAAGACTGTAGCGATTCTGGCGAGGCGCCGACTAACGCGCTGTTGCCGGTGTCCGGCCGTCGTATCGAACAGGGCCGCAGCCGGCGCGACAACGTTTACCGTTGGGACAACGAATATGGCTATCTCGAGACACCGATAGCCGACTTTAATGCGAGTAAGTATCTGGCGAGCAACGGCGAGTTTCTCGCGTTTGTCGAAGACGGTGGGTATTCCACGCGCGATTACTGGGACGACGAAGGCTGGGGCTGGCTCCAGCACAGCGAAGCGCGGCATCCTAGCTTCTGGTCGAAGACAGAGACAGGGTATCGCTACCGGACTATTACCTGCGAGATCGACATGCCTTGGAACTGGCCGGTAGATGTTAACGCCCTCGAGGCCGCTGCATTCTGTCGTTGGACATCGGCGAAAACAGGGAAGAACGTTCGCCTTCCGACTGAGGCGGAATGGTTATGCCTGCGCGAAGAGATCGTAAGCGACCAACCAAACTGGAAGTCTGCTCCCGGAAATATTAACCTCGAACACGGCGCGTCTGCCTGCCCCGTCGATCGTTTCGGCACGGTGACGAAACGCGACGAAGAATTTTTCGATATCATCGGCAATGTCTGGCAATGGACTCAGACGCCAATCGATGGCCTGCCCGGTTTCGAGGTGCACGAGGTTTATGACGACTTTTCGACGCCGACTTTCGACGGTCAACACAATCTCATCAAGGGTGGCAGCTATTTCTCAACCGGAAATAGCGCGCTCAAAGATTCACGCTATGCCTTTAGGCGACACTTTTTCCAGCACGCCGGATTTCGTTATGTCGAAGGCGAGGAGCCAATTATCACCACAAGCAATCCCTACGAAACCGACGAGCAAGTATCTCAATACATCGAATTTCATTTCGGTAGCGACTATCACGGCGTCCCTAATTTCGCCGGCGCCTGCGGCACACTCTGCCTAGAATATTTCGCCGCAAAGACTGAGAAAAAACAGTCTCGCCGTGCACTCGACCTCGGCTGTGCGATTGGCCGAACGAGTTTCGAACTAGCGCGCGAATTCGATCATGTCGACGGTATCGATTTTTCAGCCCGCTTCGTCTCGGCAGCGACTCAGCTCAAAGAGAACGACAGCAAACGCTACACTATTCGTGACGAAGGCGACCTATTCAGCTTTAAAGAAACTTCTCTCGCTGAACATGGTCTTGCGGAAACCGCGCACAAATGCGAATTTTGGCAGGGCGATGCCTGCAACCTTAGCGACAAATTCAGCAATTACGATCTCGTCTTCGCAGGCAATCTGATCGACAGACTCTACGAGCCGGAGAAATTCGTCAGCCGCATTCATGAACTTGTTAACGAAGACGGCTTGTTAGTCATTACCTCGCCTTACACATGGCTGAGTGAGTTTACCGATCAAGAGAACTGGATTGGGGGATATAAGCGCGACGGCGAAAACTTCACGACCCTCGACGGCTTAAAAGAGCTTCTCGCGCCGCATTTCGACTTAGTAGACGAGCCACGCGACGTGCCTTTTGTTATTCGAGAGACCGCGCGTAAATTCCAACACTCGGTTGCCCAGATGAGTGTTTGGCATAAACGCATAAAGTAACAGCGCTTAGCGGCCGCACTGATAGAGAGAAACCACAGAACGCACGACAAGAGATAACAACAATGCGGTTTCCAAACTATGAGCTGAGCGAATACCAAGCGCGGCACAATCCCAAGGCGAAAGCGCGCCTTGGCGCTGCCACGCTTGAGTTGATGAGCTTAGATCAAGTGCTAGCACTCGCGACTTCCAAGCAGCGCGCAGAATGGCAGCACCTGACTCTCAACTATGTTTCAGACCGCGGTAGCCCCGAACTGCGCGCTGCGATTGCAACAAATTACCAAGGCCTGACAGCAGACAATGTGGCTGTCTTCTCGAGTGCAACAGAGGCCCTCTTCTGCTGCATTCACGCCGCGGTCGATCGTGCCGATCGCTGCACTGTCATCACGCCGTGCTATGAGCCCCTCGCTAAAATTCCCGAATCGATCTGCGCGTCAGTAAAGTCGATCCCACTGCGGCGCCAAATAGAAGAAACCGCGCAGGCGCGCTGGGCGCTCGACGGCGACGAGGCAGCAGAGGCGATTGCCAAAAGCGAACACCTGTTCATTAATTTTCCGCACAATCCTACCGGTGCCTTGATTGATCATGCGCAGCTCGCCACTCTTGTTACACACTGCGAGGCAAGCGGGACACGGTTGATAGCCGACGAGGTGTTTCTGGGATTAGAGCACTCAGAGCACGCGACGCTCGCGCCAGTCGCAACACTCACGGCTCGTGGCGTGAGCATCGGCTCATTAGCCAAACCGCATGGCGCTGGCGGCGTCCGAATCGGATGGATGGTCAGTCAAGACACTGCGCTGCTAAAACGGGCGGTGGAGATTCGTCGCACTTTGTCAGTCTGTTCGGGTACCACCGACGAATGGCTAGCACGACTGATACTCGAGCACTCGCAGCCGCTGCGCGCAGCCTCGTTGCAACGGCTTAAGCGCCATATTGAGATAATCGAAGAATCCTTACCCGCCCTGGACGGCAGGCTGACATGGACGCGACCCGAAGCAGGCTGTGTGGCCTTTCCGCTTATCGCTTTGGGAGATGGTTTCGATCAGCGCTGTATCAGCGAGACTGGGATCATGCTGATCCCACAGCGTTGTTTTATTGGTAGCGCTGAGGAAGGTCGCGGTGATGTGCAGATGACGCTAGCCGGCGGCATCCGCTTAGGCTATGGCCTCGCCGACTTCCCTGAAACTTGGGCGCGTTTTGTTGAGTTTCTTGCCCACGCCTAAGCGCTAACACCGTTTACTCGACGAAGGCGCGCTCGATTACGTAATGCGCCTGGATGCCGTGGCGAGACTCTTTAAAGCCCCACGCTTCGATAATGGCACAAGTGTCTTTCAGCATAGATGGGCTGCCGCAAATCATAAAACGATCATCGTCGAGGTTTGGCATAGGTAAGCCAATGTCGTCGAACAGCTTGCCGCTAGACATGGCATCGGTAAGCCGGCCCTGTGTGCGAAACGCTTCGCGCGTAACGGTGGGATAATAGATAAGTTTCTCGCGCACCTCTTCACCAAAGAACTCGTTATTGGGAAGTGTCGCACTAATGAACTCTTCGTAGGCAAGCTCCGACACCTCGCGCACGCCGTGAGTAAGAATGATTTTGTCGTAACGCTCGTATGCCTCGGGGTCTTGAATAATGCTCATGAAAGGCGCGAGACCGGTACCGGTGCTCACGAGATAGAGATTGCGGCCAGGCAGCAGATGATCGACGACGAGCGTGCCAGTAGGTTTACTGCTGACGAGAAGCTCATCGCCCACCTGAATATTCTGCAGACGCGAGGTCAGTGGGCCGTCTTGAACCTTAATACTGAAGAATTCGAGTTCCTCATCGTAGTTAGGGCTAGCGATGCTGTAGGCGCGCATAAGCGGCTTGCCATCGACGTGCATGCCAATCATGACGAAATGGCCGTTCTCAAATTTGAGTCCCGCGTCGCGTGTGGTCTTAAAGCTGAAAAGCGTGTCGTTCCAATGGTGGACGGCGGTAACGCGTTGCGTGGTGATGGCGGCCAACTGTCTAGCTCCTGCAAGGGGTTTTAGATCGAATAATTCGAATACGAGCGTTAGTACTTGTGAGATTCAAACCAAATAGCGATCATGCACCGCTAAATCGTAAGTGAAGCCCCGAAATCGAAAGAGTGCGGATTATAGGGGCTATCTGCTAGTCCTGCAAAAACCAATAGTGAGGGTTCTTATAACCTATCGGAATATGAGCATCGAAGGGCTCGTCAGCGATAAGTACTGAATCTTAAAGATGCAACAAAAAGGGAAAACCATGATCGCTTCAGATGGGCCGGGCGCACAGTCGCGCCGAGTTCGCCTCGCTCAGTTTCTAGTCAATTGGCGACTTTTACTCTCTTTGGTTTCGGTTGCGTTCTGCATTCTGCTCGCCACGGTCATACCACAAAGCCAGTTCGATACGTCGCTTGACGCTCTTCTCACCAAAAGCGACCTATTCCTGCCTGAAGTTGAAGCGCTGGAAGCGCAATTTCCGACCACGCTCGAAGTACGCTTTGCACTGACAGCACCGCCGAATGCGACCGTATTCGATCGCCGCGTCATCGATGCACTTAGCGACCTCAAAAAGCGCTACACCGAAATCCCCTACGCCGCGCGCCTAAGTTCGCTTCTGGATTTTTATTCGCCCGAAAGCCAAACACGCTTGTTTCAGTTTTCGATAGACCGCTACAGCCAGGAGGAGCTCGATGCCTTACTCCAGCCCGCACTCAATGACCGCCTCCTCACCAACAGCCTACTCACCGGCGAAGGTCAACTTACTTTCGCCGTTGTCTCGCTGAGCGTCGATGAGCTTGCGGGAGAAGCGCGCGAACGAACCGCGCTAGCTATTCAGGAGTTGCGCGACTCGCTGCGCAACGCGCATCCAGACGTCGGCTTCTATGCGATGAGCGACGTGATCCTTCAACAATCGAGCCAAAAGGCAATGCTTGATGATTTGTCACAGCTTCTTCCGTTTGTCATCATTCTCTGTGTGCTAGTTATCTGTTTCTGCTTCCGCTCCATTCGTTTCGGCGCAGGCATCCTCACGCACACGCTCGCCACATGCCTCTGCACGCTCGGATTTCTCGCCTACACCGGCTTTAGTTTTAATAGTATCTCGGTAATCGCACCGCTCATTGTCGTTATCATCGCCGTTGCCAATAGCGTCCATATTATCTCGCTGTTTCGACAGAGCCTCGAGAACGGCGCGAGCAAAAAAGACTCAATGATCGCAAGCCTTGTGCACAATGTGGTGCCTATTTCGCTCGCTGCGCTGACAACCGCAATCGGTTTCGTGTCGCTCCTGCTCTGCTCTTCACCGGCTATTAAGGGCTTCGGCATCATCGTTGGAATCGGCATTGGATTTGGTTTCGTCCTCACACTCACTTTTTTGCCTGCACTGCTTATGCTGCTTGCCCCCAAGGTCGAGGTGATCGCTGAGGGAAGTGAACGACCTTCTTCGCTGCTCACCGAGGTCGTCACTCTTGGAAAGCGCTATGACCGCCCGATATTCTGGGGTTGCTCGCTGCTCGCAGTCGCGACACTGGCACTCCTACCGCTTAACGAATCCGACTTTAACCGCCTCGACTTTCTTGGCAGCGACCCCGAGCTGTCGAGCTACTACGATATTGTCGGCGAGAGCATCAACCGAGGTCCGCTTCTTACCTACGGCGTGCAAACTAATAAAATTGACGGCGCCATAGATCCCGACTTTCTCGCTCGACTCGACGACTATTTTAGCTGGGCGCAGCAGTTAGCGGGGGTCGAATCTATCGCGAGTATCGTCGACATTGCCCGCGCCGTGAACCGAGCGCAGCATCAGGACAACCCTGAGTTTTATCGCATACCGGAGGACACCGACGCGGTGGCGAATTCGTTGCTTGCCTACCAAGTGGTTCAGAGCGACGACTTTCCGCTTAAAGACTTCATCACCGAAGACTTCGCGCTAACACGCTTCTTTCTCAACGCCACGCCATCGACTAATAAAGAATTACTGGCAACCGATGCACTTTTAAGCGAAGAGTTTGCACGTCGTTTCCCCGAGGCGCAGCTGATGCATGGGTCGACTTTGCTGCTGTTCTCGCGCATGGACGAATTGGTCACGGTTGAATTGCTGCAGGGCTATTCGCTTAGTCTGCTGCTCATCACGCTCTGCCTCATGGTCGGCTTGCGCAGTGTTAAGTTCGGTCTCTTGAGCATTATTCCTAACCTGTTGCCCGCAACAATCGTCTTCGGGATTTGGGCCATTACCGTGGGCCAGATAAACCCATTCGTTATGATGTTGTTCAGCATCAGCATTGGGCTTGTGGTCGACGACAGTGTGCATCTGCTAAGCCACTATTTACAGCGGCGACGCGAGGGCATTGAAGGAGAGGTGGCGATGAACGAGGCGATCCTAACAGCCGGCCCTGCCCTGAGTATCACAACGCTCGTTTTGGCGATTGGGGCGACAATATTGATTTGGGCGAACACGCTCTATTTTCAGCAGGCGGCGCAGCTTCTCGTACCGATTGTCGTGTTGGCATTGGTGCTAGATTTATTCTACCTGCCAGCTATTTTACGCAGGTTCGCACCCACTATTTCCTGAGCGCAACAGGACTTCAGCCTAGAGAGGCTCGAATCTACAGCCACTAAAAAGCCCGACACTCTTTCGAGTGTCGGGCTTTCTTTGGCACAAATTCTCTGCCGCGAATTCTAAGCCCTAACTAAGACTGCGCAAGCAGGAATTAGTCCCCACCTTGATCGATATATTTCCAGTTAACCGCACCGAAGAACATCTCATCCCAGCTTTGCTGACCCCAAGGCACATCGCGCTCTGGATCTGGGTTTGCTGGGTTCTGCGCCGAGTTATCAAACGCTCCAACCGCTGTAATCTTCGTGCCTGCCGGGACGAACTTGGGCTCTTCGTAAGTGTAGCTGAGCTGCCATGCGTAATTGTATTGAGCAATATTAATCAGCTCTTCCTGCGTACCGTCTGGATAGTCAGCATAGAAACGCATGTATTTACCGCGGAAATGCATATGCGGTAAAAAGCTCTGAATTTTCGCGTCTTTCTTAATCATGATAGATGCAGTTTGTTCAAAAGCTGGATCGTTAGCTGGTATCGTCGTCCACGTGTTGGGGAAGATGCACGCGCATTGGCCTGACATACGCTCTTCGGGAATTTCGCCTTCGGGATAGAACCAGAGGCCAATTTCACTCTCATCAACCGTTTCGCGACCGGTAGTCGTGTAGTGGAGATTGAGATTGAGGACCGAGCCGGCCTTAAGCAGACCGCCTGTATTCGGGGGCATCATCCGCGGTGTAGCTCCAGGAATATAAGCTGAGATACTAGCCTTGTCTGGATTACCGCTGCCTAGGAAGCCACCGCGAGTCTCGCCGGGGAAATCGAGTCTGTTAATTGTGTGATGAAGCACCGTGCGGTCGCCCGCAATGTATTGGCTGCCGCGTAACCAGCGATCTTCAGGAATATCGATGGTGACAGCTACATCGCGATAATCGAGAGTTCCTGTGGCAGGCACTGACTGAGCGGGCACCTTGATAATGTAGTCTGGCTCGCCGAACGCCCACTTCGTCTCAGGCCACGTGAGTTCGGCTAGCGGATCGTTAGCGTCGTCTTTCGGTGCGCCCGCTTCGACCCACGCGATGATGTTGCGCACTTCTTGGTCTTCAATCCGCATGTCGTTAATAAAGTCGCCGATATGGCCGTCGATCTGACCCGGCGGCATACGCTTGGTCATCAAGACTTCGCGGATCATCGGCGACCAGCCTTTGACCATAGTGTGGCTGTCCATCGCGAAAGGCGCGATGCCGCCCTCGCGGTGGCACGAGGCGCAGTTCTCAGCGAGAATCGGCGCGATATCTTGAGAGTAAGAAGGCACGGAAGCCATCTGTTCATAGCTCACCATTGAACCATTAGTCTCGGTCATCGCGACGCTTACCGCCGCGCCCGCGAGGATCTCGTCGATTGCCGCCTGCGCGCCTGCAAGGCTGCCACGGTATTCGACTTCGAATGAGCTTGGGCTGAAAAGAACCACTTCGCCAGTCCGCTCGATACCCAACTCTTCGGAGATAACACGTGCATCATCCATCAATACCGGAATGTCTACGCCATATTCAGCGAGCTTCGTCTGTACTGCAGAGCGATTGCCTCTACCCATCGGGTTGATCATGAAAAACTCGATGCCCGCGTCTTCGTAGCCAGCTTTGAGCTGCGCGAAGTCAGCAACGGCTGCATCTGTTGCGGCGCTGTCGTTCGCCTGCACTAGCAGAGCAATACTTTTATGATCGTCATACCAGCTCATCGAATGGTGATAGCCGTCTTGATCGAGGAGCGAGAAATCGCCCACGCGATCGGTGGCAAATACCGCACCCGGCAATGCACTCGCTAATCCCGCTGCGGCGACTGCTGCAGCGACGAATAAATTTGATTTCATCACGTCTGACTCCTGTCCTAAATACTGACCGCAATGCTCTGCGGTATGAGGAAAAATTCGTTTAAATCAATGTTCTAGCCTACGAATTTACGAACTAACAGAGGCTAAGTCAATACTGCAACCTGTGGCAAAGCTAGCCGGCCGAACGCAGCAGCGCCCTGAGTGGCTCGAATAGCGCTGTATTCGCCACTATGATGTCATGACTGCAAAATTGCGGGTCGTCGCCTTCGGGTACGTCGCCGAAGTGGCCATAGACCGCTCCCGCCTCTTTTGCAATAAGCTGCGCCGCCGCGTAGTCCCAGACGCTTAGGCTCTCATAATAGCCGTCTAGCCTTCCTGCGGCGACGAAACAGATATCCAGCGCAGCAGAGCCTAAGCGCCGAATATCTGCGCACTCAGCCAAAATGACGCTCAGGCGTTTAATCATTGGCTCGAGGCCAGTTTTAACATACGGAAAGCCCGTCGCGATTATGGCTCTGTCGAGTCGAGACTCCTGCGCAACATTTATCGGCGAGCCATTTAACGTCGCCCCGCCCCCGCGCTGTGCGGCGAACAACTCGTCACTAAAGGGATTGAACACAACACCGTGCTGAATCAGACCGCCGTCAACAAAAGCGATAGAGACGCCGGACTGATTGAGCCCGTGCGCATAGTTCACCGTGCCGTCAATCGGGTCGATAATCCAGAGAGGGACTTCTATGTCCTCGACTCGGCCTAAGTCTGGGGAAGACTCCTCCGAGAGTATCTGATGACTCGGGTACGCGGCGCGAATGGCAGCAGAAATGAGATCGTCCGCCGCGATGTCAGCCTGAGTGACGATCTCGATGCCCCCCTTAAAGTTGCGCTCGAGTGGCTCGTTGCGGCGCTTTTCCGCGATTAACGCACCTGCTTGACGCGCGATTTCGAGGGAAAATTCGAATGTTGATTTCATCTATAACCTTTAATCGTGTGGGATAAGTGAGAATATAAACTGCAGTGAAACCAGTTTAAGCCGTGGCAAAAGGCTTAATTTGTCGAGTGTAAACCATTTGGAAGCTAGATATAGTCGCTAGTGTGCACTAAGCTGAATACCTAACTTGCAAACCACCTGAGACAGTTATGGTCTTTTCCGGATGGGGTAGATACCCAACTTTAGAGTCGCGGCTAATCGAACCTGTTTCGGCCTCTGAGATCGAAGCCAGTCTGGGCAGTTCAGAGCCGTGGGGCACCCCAGTTATCGCCCGCGGGGCTGGCCGCAGCTACGGCGACAGCGCACTTTCAGAAACACTCATTAGCACGCGCTACCTCGACAATTTTTCTAGTCTAACTACCTTAGCGCCTGGTCACACTGCGCTGCGCTGCGCGTCGGGCATAAGCCTCGAAAAGGTGCTCGAAACAATAATCCCTAAAGGCTTGTTTTTGCCAGTGCTACCTGGCAACAAAGGCGTGACCATTGGCGGCGCTATCGCGGCTGACGTGCACGGAAAGAACCACCATATCGATGGCAGCTTCTGTGATCACGTCGAGTCCTTGCGGATGCTGCTTGCATCAGGCGAGATTATAGACTGCCACCGCGGATCTAATGCCGAGCTTTTTCACGCGACCTGCGGCGGCATGGGACTGACGGGAATAATCCTCGACGCAGCAATCAAGCTCACGCCTCTAACTTCGCTAGACATTGCCCAGCGTTCTCTTGTCGCGGGCAACCTTCAAGAATGTATGGATTTAATGGACGAACACAACGACGCGAAGTACAGCGTCGCATGGATAGATTGCCTTGCACGGGGCGCTGCACAGGGTCGCTCGGTGTTATACCTTGGCGAACACGTTGACGAGCAAGACGCTCGAGAGAAATCCAAGCCGGGGCGAACAGGACTTCGTGCTATTCAACGCAGCGAGCTCAACATCCCCTTCGATGCGCCGTCATTCTTACTTAACAAATACACGATGGCTGGTTTTAATAGCCTTTATTACGCGATGCAAAAGAATCACAGAACACCCAAACCGATAGACTACGACGCTTTTTTCTTTCCGCTCGAGAGATTGCGCAACTGGAATCGCCTTTACGGCGCTAAGGGATTTCTTCAGTATCAGCTCGCACTCCCTCAAAAGTCCGCGCACGCCGGAATCAGCGCCATACTGAGCTGCGCCTCGCAGGCAGGCAAAGGGTCATTTCTCTCGGTGCTCAAAAAGTTCGGCAAAGCCAATAGCAACCTCCTCTCGTTTCCGATCGAAGGCTATACCCTAGCGCTTGATTTCAAATATGAAGCGTCGTTATTCCCCTTGCTCGAGCAGCTCGACACCCTCGTTCTCGACCATGGGGGCCGGCTCTACCTCGCCAAAGACGCGCGCATGAGCAAAGAGTGCTTCCGGCAGTCCTATGGCCAATGGGAGCGATTTGCCGAGCTTCGGCAGAAATTCGACCCTCAGGGACACTTCTCCTCGTTGCAGTCACGAAGGCTCGGACTCGGCTAATGCCGACACTCTCAGCTACTCAACCCTAGTCGAGTCCTGTAAAGTCTGCCTAATAAACCTCTGCGAGCCCAACTCTTATTCATGAATATCCTCTTGATTGGCGCCAACTCGGCTATTGCCACAGCCATGGCACGTCTTTATGCAATCGAAGGCCACAGCCTCTCTCTGGTTGGGCGAAATTTGCTTAAGCTTGAAGCCCTGCGCGACGACCTTGTGGTTCGCGGAGCCGAGAAAGTCGCTTTGGTGGAATTGGATATCACCCATACTGCGCGTCACCCTGAACTGATAGAAAGAGCTAGCACCAACTTGGGCAGTGTCGATCTCGCCTTGATTTGCCACGGCCTACTTCCTGATCAGGCGAGCTGCGAACGCGACTTCGTCGCCCTTAAGGCGAGCCTCGAGGTGAATGTAATCAGCACACTGTCGCTGCTTGTCGAGCTGGGTAACTATTTAGAAAAACAAGGTGGCGGCACGCTCGCAACAATTACCTCGGTGGCGGGCGATCGCGGCAGGCGCAGTAATTATGTGTATGGGGCGAGCAAAGCGATGATCTCGACTTTTCTCGAAGGACTACGAGGCAGGCTTCATAACAGCGGTGTTGCGGTTATCGACATACGCCCCGGCCTTGTCGACTCGCCGATGACTCGCGACGTAAAGAAAGGCCCCTTATTCTCATCTCCCGAGCGAGTCGCTCGTTGCATAGTGACGGGCATAAAAAAGGGGCGTCCGACGATTTACGCGCCCGGCTACTGGCGCCTCGTGATGTTTGTTGTGAAAGGTATACCGCAGAAACTCTTTAAACGACTCAAGTTCTAAGAGGCTCGCCGTCGCTTATGCCGCCTACTCCAACCACGCCTCTTTTCGTCGACCTCGATGGCACCGTGCTGAGATCAGACTTATTGTTTGAATCGGTGCTTTGGCTATTACGCCACAAGCCATGGGTTCTATTGCTCGCGCCTTTCTGGCTAATGCGCGGGCGCGCACGCCTTAAGTTCGAGGTCGCCAATCGCGCGCAACCGATTATCGAAAGCCAGCCACGCAATCCCGAGTTCGACGCTTTCCTGCGCGGCGAAGCCGAACGAGGACGCGATCTCATTCTGATTTCTGCAAGCGATGAGCGGCTAACAAGACTCGTCGCCAACCACGTTGGCCATTTCGTCGATGCCATAGGTAGCGACGAAAACACGAATCTCAAGGGGCATAACAAGCTCATTCGAATTCGACATCTGTGCGGCGACAGTGCGTTTGCCTACGCAGGCGACTCAGCAGCTGATCTGGTGATTTGGCAGCATGCCGAGCAGCGCATTACAGTTAACGCGTCAAAAGAAATTCGTACGCAGCTTGCGAATCATCAACCGGTAAGCAGAGAAACGCTGCACTTTGATATTCCGGGCTCGAGCTTACGCGCGTTTTGGCGCGCACTGCGCCCGCATCAATGGCTGAAGAACAGCCTGTTGTTTCTGCCGTTACTGCTGTCGCATCAAGCAGATGATCTACCGCTACTTTTCGCTGCTTGTGTAGGCTTCATTAGCTTTAGTCTTTGTGCATCCAGCGTCTATCTGCTTAACGACATGCTAGATCTCGAAAGCGACCGCCAACACGTTAGCAAACACAAAAGACCCTTCGCATCCGGCGATCTTTCTTTGCGTGTTGGCTTCGTCGCAGCGCCTCTCTTACTGCTCGCTTCGTTTGCGATAGCGGCAAGTTTGCCTGCCTCTTTTATCCTCGTACTCACCGCATATTGGATTACGACGCTTCTCTATAGCCTGTATATCAAATCGTATTTTCTGCTCGATGCCGTCGTATTGGCCGGCTTATTTACACTGCGCATCGTTGCTGGGTCTGCCGCTATTGGCGTCGTCACCACCGATTGGTTGCTCGCGTTCTCGCTGTTTCTCTTCTTCGGCCTCGCGCTAGTAAAACGCCATGCCGAATTAATGAATCTGCAAAAGGCAGGTAAACTTGCGAGTGCGGGACGCGGCTATAACGTGCGACATTTGGCCCTCATTCGCCGCCTAGGCAGCGCTGCCAACCTTGCAGCGATCGCCGTTTTCGCAGTTTA
>Ga0209533_1000210_pt1 | contig 55603 bp, 71 predicted proteins | sample COG_04_FD_184748 | JGI IMG/M metagenome (GOLD analysis project Ga0209533, IMG submission 184748) | Pelagic Microbial community sample from North Sea - COGITO 998_met_04 (SPAdes) (version 2) | ecosystem: Environmental > Aquatic > Marine > Neritic zone/Coastal water | place: Helgoland, sampling...
AATTCCGGCCCAAAGGTTATACCGACATTTTGACCCTCCTCCTGTTCTACGACGAACACAGAATCACGCATCAGACTATGATGATGACCTGAAACCCCCAGCGCTTCTACGACGCCCCTAATTCCCTTATTCCTTAATTCCCTTATTCCCTTAATTCCCTTATTCCCTTATTCCTTAAAAAACAGAAAACTTCATAAAAATATTAAAAATTGATCTTCAAATATACACATATACCTTTTTTATTAAACAGTTACGCACATCGCTTCACATATATATCACATAAGATTAACATCAACATGGATTGGCATTCGAAAAAAAAGATGGAACAATTCATGAAAGACAAGTTTTATTTATTGAAAAAACAATCGTGTATTAAAGAAACTGAAAAACGCATTGTATCGAGATCAAATACTTACAGACGATTCTATCTTCATCTATACAAACGTTTGCTATTTTCTTACAATAATCCCGTGGAAGAGTTCACCACAAGCTTATCCAATACATTATATGCGACAAGCAAACGCTTAATTAAAGAATTTAACAACGAATCCACGCGCACCGACATCTCTTACACTCGTAAACAAAGAAAATATATAGCATGGGTATGTAAAATGATTAAAAAATATACATACGAACATAACTTCAAAAATGCTTTTATCATGTTCATCCTTAAAAAACGGTTCAACGGTCACGACGAATTGGTAACCTCTATTTATTCTTACTTATAAATTATACTCGCATACGTATTATTGGAGGCGGTGACTGCACTTCATTTCGTGGTGTCGGTGTTGTATATTCAAAATCTATATCTAATAACATTTCAACCACATCTTCCAACTCAGTATCAACAATATTATTTTCTTTTTCATATTGTATTTGATTTAAGACCTGTTTGTAGTTAAAACTATTATTATGCGAATTAGAATATAACATATTATATCCTTCCAATTGTTTCACCACACCTTTTTTTTTCATTTCTATATCATTTTTTATACTTTTAAATCTCTCTTCCCGTTTTTCCATATATTTTTTCATCTCTCCCTCCGGATCCCTTTTAAAACTCTTTAATTTAAATATATCTTCCTCCAATTCTCGCTTTTCATTTTCCAGAAAAGCTATTGAATTGTAATATTGCGTTTCCTCATCCATCAAAAGATAAATACTTCCTGTTAAATGGTCTATTTGGTCATCTAATGCAACTCTTTCATTATTATAACTTACAATAGTTGTTCTACACATAGGGCAATTATTATTTTCCTTCGTCCATTTCCAAAAACAATCCTTACAATATACATGATTACACTCCGTATTTACTATATTTTTCAATGTTAACACACAATAACACACAGAGCACTCCATTATATTTATTATTAAGATTACACTATTAATTAATATTAAAATAAAAATATTAATTAATCAATTTATTATTTAATTAAATAAGTGTTCATATTCTGCCCTTAATTTAATAGTCAAATCGTCCGGTATTTCATCAAAATCTATTATTTTTTTATTATTTTTATACTTTTTCACATATTCTTCATTACTATCTAGCTTTTTTTTAAACAATTCGGCATTTTCATAATACTTTATTGCTGTTTTCGTTCCACATTTCGGAAATACACCACTTATATTATCCGACTTATCACCAGTCACTATTTTTATAAATAAATCCTTCTTTGGATCGCCTGTTGAATTTTTACTTGTTGCCAGAGGCTTAAACCTTAAATTCATTAATTGGATTTGAGGATGCGCCAACTGCAAATAATCCATATCACCTGTTATTATAACCACATTATTTTCTGCGTTTTGCTTTATTAAATGTTTTGCCAATAAAGCAAGACAATCATCCGCCTCCAAATGATTTAGATACAATATATCGTTTTCACTTATACCCGCCTCATAAAATAATGTATCATACGCCATTTTAAAGAATGGTTTCCCCATAAAAGTTTCATCATATACACGCGTTTCTTTATACGAATCACTATACTTATTGCGCCATATATCTTTACGAGAACAATCTCTCCCAATTATTACTCTACAATCTTTTAATTTTAACTTTTTTGGCATCTCCTTTATCTTATTGATAAACATTTTCTTAAATTTTTCCACAAATAATTCATTTTCATAAGGCACATCTAAGTTTACTTCTTTATGTGCGTTCTTAAACCAAGCATGAATCGCATAATATCTATAAAAGCAATAATAACTTCCGTCAATTAATATATAATTCATAATTTATTGTTATCTTATATTCCATTTTTATTAATATCCATCAATTTATTTGTTGAAAAAGGGAGAGATGTGTCGATTAAATTGAATTATTTATATAATAATTATGATATTACAGAATTAACCTGCTATACATTATATAACAATGGACGATACAACATTAACCTGCTTTAGTTATGCTTGCTCGTCACAATCACCAGAATTGATACAACGTGTTAAATACAGCAACAAAATATTATTACCACCTTCAATACTTTACAAACTGCAGGACGAAACAACAACATTATTCTTTAAAATTACCAATAAAGAAAATAGTTTTGGTCAAGTCTGTGGGGTCCAAGAATTTACAGCACCACCAGGCGTAGTTCACATACCATACCATATTATGGAAGGTATCGGTTTAAAAGAAGGTTCGCAAGTTGATATTCAATTAACTACACCACTCAACGGCAGTTATATTAAACTTAGACCTCATAAAACCGCATTTATAGAACTACCTGATCCAAAATCTCTTTTAGAAGAAGCACTAAGTAGTAATTATCCCGTTGTTACAGAAGGCCATACAATCGCGGTTTATAATAAAGAAAATGAAACTGTATATCATATAGATATTATTAAAACTGAACCCGCATCTATTATTAAAATTATAGATGTTAACATTGATGTTGATTTTGAACCCCCATTAGATTATGTTCCTGTAGAACAATATGATAAAATTAAATTTCCAGGAAAGGGGCGACGATTAGGAACAAATTAATTTGTCAATTAAAATTGATATAAAAATGGTACCGTATTATGTGTAGTATACAAGTCCTCATATATGCTGCTATCATTTCCTACCGAACATAACCAACCAATTTAACCTTAACATACCATGGCATCCATCGCAGATTTACAGTTAATACTTAAACAGAAACACCTCCCAGCAGAAATCTCTCACGACATTTTGTCTATGGTGTTTCAAATGGAACATCGCGACAAAGTTCAACGACTTTATTTACATGATTTGGTCGTCGACGAAGTGCATGCTAAAAACCTATTGGGCGATTCCGATTTAGAAACCAGTATACACTATTATCTTGGCTGCAACTGCTGTCAGCGCCATCAAATTAACAAGGCGTGTATTACGCCAGACGGACTTATCATTATCACGAGAGCGTGCGTATTTAAACAAACCAGATATTATGATATCGACGATGAGATTGGCCTTCCTTGTTCATGCGACTGCAGACATACCGGCAGACAGATCGCGCGTAAATGGATTGAAAAGGAAGGCGATTGGGGTCCGAGACATCAATGGACTCGTTCACAGCTTAGACTTATGCTGCCTGTTAGTAACTAGGGTCTGAGACATATATACTATATCTAATAAACGACCTAAACATTTTATAAACATATTTATTAAACTACATTAAAAACATTTTAACTTTTTTATTTAATACAATGAATCCAATATATTTTATTTTATTTTGCTGTTTTTTTAATTATATATCATATCCTATTGTAGGTATATTTTTTAATTGGAAATACCCAACATTTAAACAGTATTCTATTCAAAGACAAAATTATATTCTCAAAAATTTCATTAAATGCATGATATTAAAATATATTAGCATTTCTACTATACCATTTACCATTCTTTTTTTATTTGATATTGGAGATCATACCAATTATATTCATTTTATTGGCTCTTTATACTGCACGTGTGATACAATTGCTTTAATTAAAGATATCAAATTATCCAAATCTACCAAAATTCATCATTCCATTACTACATTTTTTTCTTTTATTAACATTTCTATTAATTGGTATCAAGCAAATCCTATACTAAAATTGATGGTCCTATATACTACCCTATCATGCTATAGTTTTAATGTAAATTATTGTTTGGGAATGCGTTTTTTATTATCAGAAAAAGAACAACAATCTATAAAACAAAAAGCAACACGCACATATACACTAACATGCTTTGTTAATTGGACCATACATTTACTTTATCTTTATAATAACATATATACAATTAGTTTACCAGGTAAATTATATTATTGTTTAATAGCATTTATTGTTTACGATGATATAATTTTATTAAAGTGGTTGAATAATTAAATTATATTAACGGATTCGCGATCAATATTAACATCAACATTATAATCTTTTTTACGAATTTCTTTATATATTTGTTCCACTCTACGATCTCTATTCATTTTTCTTTTAATTATTGACAACGATTCTTCCATTGTTTTTCTCATTTTACTTAATACATTTCCCATATATATATTATCAGAATTATTATTATATATATTTTCCCTATTATATTTGTTTTTATTATCGCTATATTTTGTTTCACTATAATGCGATATTAGACTCATTACGGTTCCCATTATATTAATCTGTTATTTTATTTTTAAATGGGGTATTTACTATAGAATCATCGATGGCATCGGTAATTGACATTGTATTTGCTATATTTGTAATAGCCATTTTGTTGTTTTTGTCTTTATTTGCTATCATATCACTAGACACCTGACACTTTATTATTTCCTTTTCTGTATCATGGGGTAATGGATTTTCTTTATCAAATTCCTTAAAAAATTCTATATAAGCACGGTTTTGTAATTGGTTTACTTTATCATATAAAGAACCACTTGAATCCATCCCATTATCCTTTACCCATCCTATTGTTTCATCTTTTACCATGAAATTCTTTCTTTTATTATCAGTACAATGTATTGGACGCTCGGTAAATGGTATGCCTTGTAAGTTTTTTATTAACTTTTTTGATAGATAATCCTCTATTAAAGAATTATTGTTTATTATATCCTTTAATTCAAAACTAACATTTTTCAAAAACTCTTGAACGCTTTTCGCATTATTGCAATAATTATCCAAGAAAACAGTAATCGATATATTATTATAATTATTTATAGTTGTCGCATTTCGCTGTTTTACCTCCTCCTTCATTTCTTTTTGATTTTCTATTATTTGATTTATTTGACTATACAATTTTTCCATATTTAAATTTTCATTTTTTTCACTTTCTTTTTTTAATATTTCTTTGGTTTTTTTGGATTTTTCGCGTTTTTTTGTTATTTTCTTTGTTTTTAGCGTCTTCAGTTCGTTTAAAAGGGTATTATAGGCATTGATCGATGGTTTGCTGTCGTCTTGCTTGCTCGTTTTTTGCTCGTTTTTGAGGTGCTTAACGCTGACGATATGTCGAGACCAATTTGATTTTCGTGAGGTAGAATAGTCACATAATTCACAATGAAAGTCGCAATTCACTGAGACCAGGCGTTTGCTCGTTTGAGTAGTTTTGGCCGTTTTTTCTAAATGTTTGTTGGTGCGAAGGTGTTTTTTATAATTTGAATTATTAGACGATGTATAGTCACAAATGGAACAGTAATATGGGTTTTTTAAAATCGGCATTTTTAGAGTAGTTTTAGAGTAGTTTTGCTTTTTTTTGCCCTCCATTTATATAAAAACAGAAAAAATCTCTATGTTTTTTTCATAAAAATTGTTGTAATAGTGCCTTTTTTTCGGATTTTTCACTTTTCTCATTTTTGCGGAGTGGATGACAATATACAACGCATTTGTCGTAATAAAATATTCCGCTTCTAAAAATCACAAACCATAAGAAAATCGTCCAAAATGAAAAAAAGGCTCCCATCGAACAGTTTTTTTCATAAAAGTTTTTTGAATTTCGAAAAAGGACAATTTTAAAATGTCCAAAATGAAATCTCAAAAAACTTTTTGTAAAAAAACTGTTCGATGGGAGCCTTTTTTGGAACCTTTTTTTCTGGGACCAATTTTTTACAAGACCACATTTTCTTATATGTTGTATTATTTGTGATGAATTATGGTAATATTTTTACGAATGTATTGAATCGTAAAAATATTGCAAAAATACGCGATTTTATGAAAAAAAGGCACCCAAAAAGGCTCCCATCGAAAAACACGCGGCTGTTCGATGGGTGCCTTTTTTGGAACCTTTTTGGGTGCCTTTTTTACATCACCAAATTTTCCTGAATCCACGCCCTTATTTTTTGATTTATTGGGACCATGAAATGTTTCAACGCAGTTAAATAACTGTTTAATACTTGTTGTGATCCTTTGTTTTCTTCCATTAACAACAATATGTTATAAACAACCCGCATCATTTTATCATCATAAATATCGATTATATTTTTAAACACCTTATCCATATTTACAGCTTCTTCCGATTTATCCTTAAACAAATCTGAATTATCCAAATCCAATACATTTTTATACAACGATAGCGTCTGTAATATTGAACGCTCATCGCATTTTTTATATGTTTCTATTAACTTATTTAAACCTATAATTGCTTTTTCTAATATAAAATTAAATATTTTATGGTCCTGCGTTTTATACCATATAAAATACCTTCGTATGGCATGAAATAAATAATGAATATCTTGCTTTTTATCATTATTCCACCATCTTATTAAACCTTGTGTATATGAAGGTTGATGTAATGTCAATAAATTTTCATCTACACTTAATTTCGTTCCAATTTCACAATACGACAACATACTTAATTCTATCATTACTTGCAAAGGTTCTAAAATCATATCCGCTTTTTCCTTTACATTATTCATCAATTCCATTAATAATATATTAATACAAGTTAAATATTTAATATATTTAAAATTGTGTTTAATAATCTTACGCGATAATAACATTTAGTAAAAAACCCAACAGATTATTTTACCGATATTTATAAATTTTATGTTATGTATATATATATATAAATGTCGGAATTAGTTACTGTAGCAACTCCAAACGGGGGGGAATCTGACTACGAACTCCCCGGATATATTGTTGATGCTTTATTTACATTAGATGTTGTGATTGCACGTGCTAAAAAACGCGTGGACAAAGGTGAAGGTGAAGGTGAAGTTAAACCAGAAGATGTTCCGTTGACAGCAGAAGACATAAAAAATATTAGTAGAAAGATACACACTGCAACTAAAACAGCACACGCCAAAATAAACGAAATCGATCCTACAGGGCCAGAAATTAAAGAATTTCAAGCAGGAGGAGGTTTTGATTGGAAAAATTGGAAAAAATGGTCCGTTGTTTTTCTTGCTATAGCAAATTCAATGCTTACAGACCAGCAAGATGAGACACTAAATACCACGTTTGGGGCGATCAAAGAAACAGTTGTGAATATGGCCACAACAGTTGGTGGAGAAAAAATCAAAGTCACTGTAGACAACTTGGTAAATAATAAATTTACATGTGAGTCTTTAACTGACCAACATAAAATAGGAGATAGAAGTGACAAATTAGCGTCAGTGTCAGAGACAGCGTTATCTAAACTACCGGAACAACCCGACAGCAAAGGGTTAGTGTTAGGGCCAGCGCTACAGTTGTTAGGGACAGACTTTGAGTTAAATTTAGAATGTGCTATTTCAACTATTGTGGACGCGGCGAAAGAAGATGCTAAAACAGCAGCTAAAAAAGCAGCTGAAATTACAACTGATATTGTTCCTACGATTACCCCCCCTGATATCTTTAAAATAATTGCTTCAGTATTTGTTATGTCAGCAGAGGATGCGGTCAACCAAGCTGTCTCTAATGCAGAACATCTAGTTGGGCAAGCCACTGATCGTATTAGAATAGAACAAAATGAATTGTCCAATCTAATTTCAAAAATTAATATGATGACAAAGGACATTGTGATGAGTGTAGCGAACGCACAATATTCTATTAAGGTTTTATCAAATGTAAAATATTTTCTTTATATTTTATCAATGGCACTGGTTCGTAACATTATCAAAGAGGAAAAATCAACAACCAGCTTGGCAATTCCTGGAACTATATCCAGATACAGTTTAGAAGGCATTGAAGCCGCATCAATAGTGCAAATTATAAATATGATAGTTTTACCAATTTTTAAGGCTATGATGGAGGCGTCTAAAAATAGTAACTCTGTAGGAGGAAGGAAAAAGCATTCTCGAAAAACAAAGAAAAGAAAGAAAAGCAAAAAAGCAAAGAAAAGCAAAAAAGCAAAGAAAAGCAAAAAAGCAAAGAAAAGCAAAAAAGCAAAGAAAAGCAAAAAAGCAAAGAAAAGCAAGAAAAAGCGCAAATAAATATATTAAGATAAATACTTGATACTACTTAAAATTGTGTTTAATAATAACTATATTTAAACTTTATTATTATACTAATTTATATGACATTAGAAGCAAACGACCATTTAGACTATATATATAAATATGTTGTAATTGGAGAAGCCGGTGTTGGGAAAACTTCAATAGCAAGACAATTTATATTTAATGATTATAGCGACAGATACAACACCACCATCGGCGTTGATTTTTCATGTAAAACCCTTTCAATCGGCGATAAAAATATTAAAATTCAGATATGGGATACAGCCGGTCAAGAATCATTTCGTTCCATTATTAGTTCTTATTACAAAGACACAGTAGGAGTTATTATAGTTGTTGATAGTAATAGTGAAGAATCGTTGGAAACTATTAAATATTGGCAACAAGAATACAACAGCACACAACACGACAATACAAATGTATATTTTATGGTTCTTATCAATAAAATAGATCTGTTTTCTAATTTTTTTGAATGTGATTTAATTAAAGACTACTGCACCGACAATAATATAATATTTTATGGAGTTAGTGCCAAAACCGGTTGTAATATAAACGAATCATTTCGCTACTTAACTACTCATATTTATAGAAAAACCAAAGATTTCCCTAATAAAATAAAAGGAATAAAAAAAGGCAGTATAGAATTAGAAAAACCAGAACGCTCTTATTATTATACTTGCTGTAATATTGTTTAATAATTTACCATACAGTTAATAGTAAACGACCAATCCGTGTTATTTAAATTAATAATATGACCGTATTTAGACAATAACTGCACTTTAAATTTACGCAAAGTAATCGGTCCAAAATAATTTCGTTCTCCTACAAAATTAAAATCGCTTCCTTGAATTGTTATTATTTCCTGAAAATCAAAATTCACCAACACCTTTGCTAATAAATCCGATACAATAGGAGCACCATATCTATCTACACCAAGACTACTAATGGCTGATTTTATTTGTTCCGCAGTATATAATTGATTTTGTGTTAAGACAGTTTTGTCATCTACATCAATTGGAACATTTGCACAACTTGATGGTTCGGGTAAACAATTCGTAGGAAATGTTGGTTTTGGCTGATCATCGCACTCAATATCCATAGTATATCTATTATAATAAGAAGGCAACTTGTATTGATCTTTTTGCTTTATATTTGTTATTAGATCGGGATTGGGTTTATTATTTACAAAATCATCTAATGAAATAAATAAATAATCAAATCCCTTTAAATTTAAAATACCAGCCGCAGTTAATGTAGTAGAATTCGCAACCGTATCGCTTCGATCTCTAAATCCTAACAACCAACCAAGGTTATAATCTAATTTTTGACCTTGTGCGTATCCACATTGTTGAGTATTTTTAGGATAATACCAATTTATTTCAATGGTGCTTCCTGTGCTATTTGTTACAGATACTTTACCATTATTAGCATTATAAGCAAATGTTATCGAGACACTAGCAGTTGAAGCAGCCGTATTTAACTTTGTTATTAAATCGGCTGCGGAATAATTACCTTCTGTTATTTCAATAGATTGATGTGCGCCATTAAGTGAAATATCAATATAATTTGTTCCATAGTCACCGCTAAACACATACCAATTCATCGGTATTGAAACTTGAGTTAATTTAATTTTGGTAACATTTTTAACAGGCTGTGATAAATTAATAAGATAATCAGATGCGTTTTGTGTTAATTGAGATGGTTGTGTTGATAATTTTAATCCAGAACAATCCACTAATGGAATTGGGTCTAACATTGGTCTATTCTGACTATCAAAATTAATTGTTTTTGTTATTTGTGATAATTTATTGTTGTTTACACCATTTATTTCTCCTGGTGTTTGTATAATTGTATCAGGTGCGGTTTTTTTTATTAAATCATGCATTTCACTTATTTCTTTTACATCGTTTTCCGCTTTTGTAACCGCCTGTGCCTCTGTAAACAAATCTTTTTCTTTTAACAACTTACTTTGAACATTTAAAAAAAACTTTACATATTTTTCTTGCCCTTTAAATTCCTCTACCATTTCTTCAACCGCTTCAATAATACGCATTTTGGGCAACGGCGCTTCGTTTTGTATTTTTAATATATGTATTAAATCATCCACACTATAATTATCTACATCAAAATCAGTATTATCACTCATTGAAATATATAAATACTTAATATTTAATTGTTTATTGTTTAATTAATTATATATTTAATTGCGTAATCAACTTATATTTTTCTATTAATCTAATGACTTGTTTAAGGAATTCTGTGTTTTTCTTTCTACCAGGGCATATGTGAGCCAGTCCGCCGTTTTGTTTTAATGGGTTTTGACATACTTTACATCGTTTTCTTCTAATAAACCTTATTTTGGAGTGTTCTTTTTTGCAGACATGGTCTTTTTTAAGTTTTCCGCATTTTGAACAACGCTGTTTTATTGGCTTTGCGTCTGGGTTAAATGACATAATACGCTCGTATGACAACTTTGTTAATCCATCACCTCTTTTAAAATGTCTTGGACCAGAACATAGCATTTTTTCCAATAGCGTAATGGTTTCCTGTGATTCTTTATCTATTATCAATTGTTGTTTGGTTAAATAATGTTCGCCAAAATACATAAACCTGTTGTATTCCCGGTTTTGATATATATCAGGACAGGTGTGTTCCTTATTAATAAATCGTAGCTCACCTATTCCATAAATATGCGGTGGTGTTTTTTTTGTATTTGCATTGCATCTAATATCAATAACATAAATCACCCCCATATAATTAAATTTAGAGAGTGGTATTTCTCTATCAAAACCATATACACTACCCGTGTGATTTTGTACTTGTTTCCATTTAAGGTTTTCGTCGTATGTCTCGTCTGTAAATCTTGAAATGCCGATTTCCAACATATATTACCTTAATTTATTGCCGTTAATTTAATCGCTATAAATTATAATTAAAATTATTTCAATTTTGTATCAATACGGTATGCTATGCTATGCTATGCTATGCTATGCTATGCTATGCTATTTAATACGGTGGGTTTGCTTAATTGATTTAACCAAATTAAACAATATGGTGCTAATTTTCTCTCCCTCAAACGATAATAAAATATCAAACTGTTGGAATGGATTTAAATTATAAATATCTACTATGTCTTTGTTTTCTTTATAATAATTGTAATAATTGTTTATTTTGGAAATTAAGAATGATTTCACTTCTTTGATTTTATTAGTGTCTTTTTTAATAAATTGTAATCCTTTATACTGTTCTTCCAGTTTTTTCATTTGCATATGCATTATCATTACAGATGGTAAGTAATTGTAATCATTTACATTTAAAAAATCTTTCAGATGTTTTGAGTAGCATGAAACCGGCGTGCCATATACCGTCTCTAAAATTAATAACTTAGATTTAAACTTGTGTTTTATTTTAAGTATATGAAAACAAGTATGCTGTAATGCGCACAATATTAATAAAGCAGTTTGATGATCTTTTTCTTTATTGGCTTTTAATGCCAGATTACAATAAAATCCATAATTTAGCTTAATTTGATTATATTTACATATTGTTTTGTCTTTTGTTAAAATCAACATAATAATATTAACAACAGCGTTATTAATTAATCCTGGTATGATATCATTATTAATATTTTTTAAGTAAGTATATAAAGTTTTAGAAGAGCTGCGCATCGCCGTTTTTGTCATATCCAATTCAACATCATAATCGGTTGTAAATATATCATGTAATAATTGTTTGATTTTTGAATAACAATATGTTTTTACAGGCATATCTTTTATATCACTATACCTCTTATAACTATCCGCATTATGTTTTATATTTTTACCATTACATATAGCAATGTTAAATAAGTTTAATCCATCATCTGATAAATTTCTAGTTCGCATTAATTATATTAAATTATTAATTTTATATAATGATTTTATAATGATTTTATAATGATTTTATCATGTAAATAAATTGTTATAACTACTTATTATTAATTTTATATTGTATAATTAAAGATATATGAAAGGAACTGATTTGTATTGTTTTTATGCATTAATGTGTTATTATTCATCGTGTTGTTGTTTATTTTGTTCTTCATTTGCAAAAGATAAATATGATAATTATAAAAAACAACAACAAAACAAAATAAAAGAAAGGGAAAATCAAATATCAAATGAATTAAATCAATTGATTGAAGAACAAGAAAATCACATTTCTATGCCTCAATTAAATATTCCAACAAAAAAAATGAAGATTGCCACTCATAAAACGCCAGCGAAACATCATTACAAACCATCTGAACGATACATTAGAATGACACAAACAAATCCATTAGATGTTTTATATGAATAAATAACAAAACCAGTTAATTATCCCACCCAAAATATGTTTTAACTTGTGATTCATCGATCTTTTTTGGGAAATTAGGGAGAGATGTTATGTTTGGTAGAAAGTCGAAAATATATCTTTCTAAAAACCGCATCCTATACCGCGTTGCACCAAACAATTCCATTATACATTTTAAATTTAAAAAATCATTTATTTGCTTTAATTGTGTTTTCGTATAATCCACTATAACATAATTATCTCGGTTTGATATTCCATATTCCCCCTTTTCATCAAAATAACTATACCCCCACATTTTATGTGCTAGTATTAACTTTGTAACATTATTAAACACACATGGAATATTAGAATATTCTATTATTAATTTGGGAGAGATATTGTCATTATTTTTAGGGTCCGTATGTAATACACAAGTTTTCACATTTTTATATGGAAAATCACAAGTTTCGTCTTTATTCACCTTTAATTGCTTGGGTCGTCCCGGTCTCATACTTGTTTTTATTACTTTTAAACACCCCACCTTTTCCACATATTTTTTCATCTTACTTAATATGCGATAGTGTTTAATAGGAATGGATTCACTTACATTGAATGGGTAAATTATCTCTCCCATTTTTACTTGTTGAATATTATTAATAACAGGGGTTTTCACTAATTTAAACAACACAATCGGCGTTTGACAATTTCCTTTAAATAATTTATTTGCCGTTCCAGCATCATAACAAATCATAGATTCTATTTTGTATTTTAATATAAAATCATGCATTTTATGATCCCGCTTTAACCATATTACAGGTGTAATACAAAGCAAACAACCATTATCTTTTAATAAATCAATAGAATGCCTTACAAAATGGCTCCACATTTCTTTTCCATCTTTACTTTTCTCTCCCTTTTTTGTAGGAACTTTTATTGGACCTCCGGTTTGGAAAGGTGGATTTGCCACAATAACATCAAAATTATTTTCTTTGAAATCTAAAAAATCGATTTGTTTAATGTTTACAAACTTATACTGTTTAAAATGCGTAGTTAATAAATTAACATGTTGAGTATTGATTTCTGTCATCCAATATATATTATTTTTGTGATTAGGGAGAGAAAGTTTTCTACCATCAAATAATCTGGTGAAAAATACCCCTTGTCCTGCACATGGATCCAACCATTTTACGCCTTTTTTATTAAAGATATCACTATCCAACATATTAAATAATTGATCTATTAAAACAGTAGGCGTCGTTACTTCACCATATATTTCCTTATTATATAATGAAACTTTATTCATTATATAAGTATAATATTATTATGCTCGTTTTTTAACACTTTTTCGCATTTTTTTCCGGGTTCTTTTTGCCATTTTTTTAGTTTTAGATGAGGACTTACCACTTGATTTAGTTTTTGCAGATTTATGTGAACGGATTGTATAACACCATTCTCCTCCACTACCCATATCTGCATAAAGACATCTGGGATCTTTTTTACATCCCCGTTTATCTATTTTATACTTTCCTTTGTAATACTTTTTACAATACTTTTTCTTTTGTGTTTTTCTAACATTGGCGGCTCGATCCCAGGAATGAACCACTTTTTTATGTTTTACTGATTTAACTTTTCTTGTTTTATGTTTCATGTTATATAATATTACAATATTATAGTCATTTATCTAAAAATGACGTTTATGAAGTTCTCCTAATATATCAATCATAGATAATTGTATAGCTAAACTAGGAAATGTTTTTACATAAGCAGCCGGCAATCCTCTGTATAATCCCGCCATTCCTTCCTTTTTTATCACCTTTCTAGCACAATCTATTATACCATTATATTCTGGAACACTATCACATCCAAAATGTTGTAACTGCAGGCGTCGTCGTATTAAATCAGTGGGATATGTAATGGATATTGCCGTCATTCCAGCAAACCCGCCACATACTAGTTTTACAAAAGTAGGGTTTTCAATTTCATAATGGTTGTGTAGAAAATCCTTATACATATTAAAGGTAGTTAAACTAATCGCATTCCATGGAGCAAAACCCATTACACTCATCATAGATCCGCCATATAAATTCCGCAATGGAACGTGTTTAACTATATCCATTAAATTTTTATATTGGTTTTTATTAGTTTGTAATGATAAAAATGTTCTACTGGTTTCCAATGGATAAATACATAACATTGATATAGATCCTGCTAAAAAACTTGATATGAAAATATTATGGAATTTATTTTCAAAGTTTAATTGACTTAATACGTTTCTATATATTGTATAATTAATCGCATATTGAGGAAATACACGCATACAATTTACTCCATTACCCTTCCAAAGACCCCTAATCCCTTCATTTTTTAAAATACACCTTAAATTACTACCAGGTATAAAACTATTTTGCCGCTGTAGTCTATAAATTTCCAACGGCGAAGTGCATGTTCTTGATACTATGCTGGATACTCCTCCTATCAAAAGATAGCATAAAGAATCACTCATTATATATCACATACATTAAATTCTAAATATTTTTTACTTTGTCTTAAATATTTTTAACACTTTTTTCTACGGTTATTTTAACACTTTTTCTACGGTTATTTTAACACTTTTTTCTACGGTTATTTTAACACTTTTTCTACGCATTTATTTTGTATCTTTATGTTGTTCTTTCATTATCATTTTCAGCAAGTTTTCAGAAGCGTTCAATATGTTATTGTATATCTTTTCAGAATTGGCTATTGCGGCGTTGGTTTCGTTTAAATTTTTATTTTTTGTTAACAATAGTTGAATGACAATCTGCAATTTACCTTTTAAATCTTTTAACGAGCATACTAACTCATCCTTTTCTCTGGTATGTTCTGCTATTTCAATTTCAAGTTTAGTCTTTCTCTCCCTTAATTTCTTTAAAGAATCCGCAAATTTATTATTAATATTGTGTAATTTATGTTTATCGCTCATGTATATATACCTTATAAAAAGTAATTAGCAAAACTGCTGTTGGTAAACATACCCTTTTTTTCTTGCTAAATACCTTTCATAACTGTTATGCTTTACATCTACACCTGGTTTTCTATCAATTAATCTATTTTTCTGCTTTGTTCCAAAACAACATATAGTGGGAATAGATTGAACGCGGTCGCCTGGACCACCTACATTGCTTATTTGCTTATTATTAGGACAATTATTATTAATCGTTTGCGTTTGGTTTTCACCGTCATTAGAACGAATCACATTTAATATCTTTTTATGTTGAGTATGATGCGATGAAGAAAGTCTGTTTTGTTTTTCATTTAAACGCGTATCATTTGGATATATAATTAAACCATGACAACTATTAATAGACATATAAATAATACTAATATTTTATATTTTATCACATATTTTATGTTATATATATATATAACATAATGGAATCAGGAAGAACCATGATTTTGCACTCCGTTGTAATCGGTATTTTGTTGTACCTTTTTATGCTTTTAGTATTAAAGCAGCGACCTGCAGTTGCTGAAAACCGCAGCATTTTAATAGCCAGTTTTGTATTGGCATATATGATTATGTTTGGACATGGTATGCCAACCTCCTTAAACAAAAACTTATTTTAAGGATTTACTACCATAATATAAACCAATTTCATATTATATTTAGCAATAAGCGATAATATGAAATTTAAGCAAAATTGATGTGTTATAAATGAAATGATATTTGCCGCAATTATAAATAATGGTCTCCCCCGCTGAAACATACATAGAAATATCAAACAAATCATATGATATTATACAGTTTTATACTACTAAAATAACTGAAATTCGGCCAACTAAACAATCAAAACGCGGACGCAACCGGCGCAACAGTGATATTGTAGTGCAAAATCAACCAACGACAACTAATGACAAATCAACCGACGCCAAACAAATTACTGAGTTAAACAAAACAATTAAAACTAAAACCGCAAAGATAGAATTGTTAATAAACCAAAAAAACGATATTGTAAATGAGAAAAACAAAATAATACAAGAAAAAGACGAGATTATAAACAAACTATTACAACAAATAGCAAACGGATTGAGTGCGTCACAATCAATAGAAAGCGTAGCAACCGCACCGTTTGGAAACGCAAATGCACCCAAATATTCTTTTCAACAATGTTTGGAAAACCTTACTGTCTCTAATGATGATTATGATTATGTAGTTGAAAATGGATATGTAAAAGGGTATTGTGATATAGCAGTGAAAGTATTAAATAAAAAAGATAAACTAGTAGTCTCTCATAAAAAAGAAATTTATGTTTACTTAAACGCAACTGATAAATGGGTGGCTTTTACAGAAGAACATTCCAAAAAACTCCACAATCAAATAAAAAGTAAATTAATTGTGCTTGCGGCGAGTCGTCCCAATTCAGGTAATTCATATGAATTACGAAACCGTAATATTATATATGGAAATAATGGTAAATATAGTGATATACATTTAAAAATTAAACAAACCATAATCCATCATACACAAGTTAATACTGCGGCGCTTCTTGGCAACATAACATAAAATATCGATTAAAAATAACAAACATAACATAAGAACAATATAAAACTATTTTTTATAGTTAATTAAAATGAAAAATGTATATTGTATCCGACATGGAACCGCAGAACATAATGTTTTGTTTAAAGAAATGGGAGAGAAAGCATATATGATGATAAGAGATAGTAGTTTAACCGAACTGGGGCAAAGTGAATCGAAATTACTAGGACAACATTGGATTGAAAAAAACAATATTGAACTAGTAATCGTATCCCCATTAACAAGAACCCTTCAAACCGCTACAAATATTTTTAAAGATGTAAATGTTAAAATGATATCATTAGATCAAGTAAAAGAATACCCTGCTTCATATGAAAATATTAACCACAGAAAAGATCGTAGTGAATTAGTAGTAAAATATCACCCCACCGTGAATTTTAAACATTTACCGGAAACAGACCCGCTATGGAATGCAGAAACCAATGAAACCCTAGAACAATTAGAAACACGAGTCAAGCAAGTAAAAGATTTTATTTTGCAAAGAAAAGAAACAAATATAGCAATTGTATCTCACACCACTTATCTTGCTTACTTTTTATATGGTAAAATAGACGATTATGACAACCAATTAAAACATTGTTTTCCTTACAAATTACACCTTAAATCCAACGCCACTTATGCCAACAAATAAATAAAAAATATAAGACACCTGCCTTATATTATTTATTACACATTATTTATTACACAATGTATTACTTACTGTAAATACTTCTCGGTGAAATCTTTGGTTGTCATGATAGTAATATTCAACGATTTTGCTTTGGCAGTTTTACCCGTTTCTTCCGACATCGACGTTACTAGCACAAAATCCGTATTTTTACTAACAGAAGTAGTCAATGGAATACCTATCTTTTTCACTTTTTCCATAAATTCCTTATCCCTTGGACCAGTTACCACGATTTTCTTATCCTTTAATGGATGTGCTGTTTCTGCCTTGCTGGTTTTAAAGCTATATAACTTATACAAAACACCCAATTTATTTGCGAATCGCTTGAAATCATCAATGTAAGGAACTATTTGCTTTGCCGTTTTAGTATCAAACCCCTTTAAACTACTAATTTTACTTATCTTTACATCATCCGAGCTTTTACTACTAAGCACAAATGGATAATGGATAAGCAGCTCCTTTAATCGTTTTTCACCAATTCCTCGCCCAAAACACGGGCTAGCACCCATCATTACATAGAGTTCTACCTTCTCCAATCGTTCTTTAATACTATCTACGATCTTTTTCGCAGATGTAGTCCCCATTCCAGGAAGTTGTTTGATATTGTCTATCTCCATTTTCACAAACTTTTCAATTGTATTATATCCAGCATCGTATAGTTTCTCCACATTTTTATATCCCATACCAACTACTTCTAACTTTTTAAAGAATTCCTCAATACGCTTAATCTTTACAATATCATTTTCCTTGATATCTTCATCACTTAGTTTTATATCTACATTTCCTTTCGTCCAAACATAGTTGTAATTAGTAGGAAATTTAGGCGTGGTTTTATGTATCATTTTATGAACTTTGGGAATCACATCACCACTTCGTATCAATTGAACCACCGCACCAACTCCAATACCGTTTTTCTTAACAAAGTCCGCATTATGACAAGTTGCGTATTCAATCGTCGCACCACCAATAACAACAGGCATAATTTTAACACGCGGTTTTAAATATCCATCTTTACTGGGAGCCCATAATACATCTACTACACGGGCTTCGACCATTTGATCCGATAATACCATTTTAAAAGCAAAAGCATGATCTGGATTTTTAGATTGGCGCTTAAATATGCCATCTTGCGAAACAATAATACCATCAATTTCATATTCATAATTTTCTCTCCAATCCATTAAATACTCCGACATAACTTCTTTATTGATTGTATCCATTAATTCATACTTTACAGTATTGTGTTTACCCCAATTTTCCTCTAAAAAGCGCATTTGATCTGAACCTTTCATAACAGGATGAATTACTTCATACGCAATAAAGGTTAAATCGCCTACCATCTTTTTCAAGTCATCGGTTAGCTTTTTACTATTGGCAAGACCCGATACAAAATTTCTTGGGTTGGAAAACTGTTCCGCATATTTATCTTGAAACAGCTTTTTTTTAATAATTAATTCACCACGAATCGTGACATCTGGTATAACAGGCAAATTTAAATATGGTAACAAGTATGTAATATCTTGACCCTTTTTACCATTGCCTCGCGTATATAGTTGTGGTGAATCTTTATATTTGTCTTCGGAATAATACAACACCGATATACCATCCATCTTCGCACTTACAATATAAGGTCCAGTATACTTTTTCAACTTGTTGTTTATTTGCTTTTCACTTTTGATTTTATCCATCGACCACATCTCATAAGGTAAATCAACCTTTTTTTTATCTACGGCAACATCACACGCTTTATGTCCTTTTTGTATCGCCTTATTATTAGGATACAACTCTTCCACATATTCCTTTAATAAATCATATTGACTGTCGGTCATCAGCGGCTTATCATTACTGTAATATTGTTTATCTGCCAACCCAATCATACTAACCAACTCCTTTTCTGACAAAGTTTTTAAATGGTTCAACCCATTTTCCTTAAATATGGTTATCAATTCCTGAGTTTTAAGACTGCCTTTTTTTTTACCATCACCTGTGCTTTTTTTTAAGGTTTGTTTGCGTTCACTTGGTTTTTGTTGAGATTTACCTCGTGATTGTTTTTTTAAGGTTTTTTTAACAGAACTTTTAACAACACCCGCATCTTTCTTTATTATCATTGAATTCGCGCCCTTTCTGTTTTCTGGTGCTACATATTCCAATCCTAAAAAGTCGAACACATCTTTTTCCGTTTTAAATAATTGGGTTAACTTCTCTCCCTTTTTCTTGTTTTCCATTTTATATAATCCATGCTCGTTTAAACTATATCCTTTTGTAAGAGCATGTGATCTCATAGCGGTATTGAATTCTTTACTTCCTGTGAAATACAATATTGCGAATGCGTTTTCGCTTCTAGGAGTAAACATGAAATCAACGCGTCTGGCCGGGTGGTTGCCTAATTTTGCAACACCAAGACTTTTAATATTACCCCTTGAAAGCACTTCAATTAACAATTTATTTTCAATCATTAAATCCAGAAAGTCATTAAACACTTTGTTATCATCATTTTCATTGCAGATAATGATGTCAATATCGCCGGATTCCAGTTTTCCTCTTCTATAAGAACCAACAATATCTAAAGTGCTGTTTGCAGAGGTGGGGTTTGCGGCCTTTACCTTTTCAAATAAGACAGTCATATGTTTTAAATACTCATCGATTTCTGGTCTGGGAATGCGCTTTAAAATATCTTCATAATACTTTAATCCCTTTTTCTGAACATCATTTAACAAGTCGTCTTGCTTGCTTCTTAATTCTTTAATCGTTGTAACCTGATGTTTTTCCACTAATTCTTTTGCTTTTTTTGGTCCAATACCATATACTTTGGAAAACATAATTTCTGGATCATTTAAAGCGTCGTCTAACACTTTAACACTTTTTGTTTCCATATACTCTTTTAATTTACCAATAGTGGACTTACCAACATTAGGTATGCCTTGTAATTGATCTAAAGATGTAATATCTGTTCGGTGTAAAATCAGCGAATCTCTGGCTTTTTCATATGCTCGTGCTTTCATAAAGCTTCCTTTAGTTTGATAATATTCCCTAAGTTTATCTAACACTTCAATAAATGGTTGGTTGAATGCCATCTTATTTAATTGTATTTTAACTAAACAAAATGGGTTTAAATTATAATTAAAAACAGTAGAATAAATAAAACAATCAATTTAATATATTCCATTATATTACATTATATTCCATATGCTTTATGATATAGTGTTTTTATTTCATTAAATGTTTTATTGTTACTGTTAGATATAGGTTTACTACCCCCTATTTTAAATGGTTCAGATCCCGAAACGGAATAAGTTTTTGAAGGAAAAGTATCATTTGACATGGTCGATGGTGTTATATTTTTTAAAAACTCCAATATTTTATTAGTATTATTAACATTTGCACTCATTTATATTAATAGAATATTAATAAAATATTATTAATATTTTATTATTATCGAAATGTTATTAAAATTTTAATATTATTATTATTTATATATACAATATAATGAGTAAAGAATATGTGGTTCAAACAGGAAAAATTATGAAAACAATAGACGGAAATGTAGTTTTAAATAAACAATATGCTTTTGATTATGACGGAGAAAATGCAAATATTGTTATGAAAAACAATAAAGATATGCATCAATATAAACTTTCCAATAAAAATATAGATGATTTATTTACTAGAATAATGAAAAATACAAAAATGCCCTTAAAAGATAGATTAAAACAAATGCTAGAACAAGAAAACAAAAAAAATAAAAAAACAAGAAAAGCAAAACAAGCAATAAAAAATACAAAAAAAAAGGGCAAAGCAAAAAATAAAAAAACAAAAAAAAGCAAATCAAAGGCGGCATCAAAAACAAAGAAAAAAATATAAAAAAGTAAAAGATTATAGTAAAAGATTATATAAAGATTCTAGTAAAAGATTATATAAAGATTATAGTAAAATAATATGATATATATATAATAATGAATTGGATGAAAGAAATAGATGATAGTAAAAGAATCCGTGATTTAAATGCTATACCTAAAACTCACAATTCGTGTGCTGTAACTCCTAGGCATTGCTCAATGTCTATACCGTGGAAATGGGCGCAGTGTCAAAATAAATCAATAACACAACAACTTGCGATTGGTGTAAGAGCGTTTGATATTAGACTGAGACGATTAAAAGACGGTAGTATAAATATACCCCATGCATTACAGTCTAGTTATTATATGAGAACATTAATTAAAGAAATTAGCGATTTTTTAAAAAATAATCCTAGTGAATTTGTGTTTTTGTTTTTTAAAAGAGAATGGAATACAAGAAAGGAATGGAAATTAAGTTATATACATGATTTATGGAAAATAATAAATGAAGGCCCGGTAATACATCAAGACATAAATTTTAATGGACCTATAAAAAACTTAAGAGGAAAAATTATTCCAATACCAGAATATTATTTATGTAAAGATACATGTAAAGGAAAATTAGATAGCGATACGTCCATTTTAGTAAACAATAGTTGGAGTTTAACAAATATATGTAGTGTTAATGATAGTATAAAACATTTTTTAATAGAAAATAACGATGATAATAGATATAAAATACTAGAAATACAGTTAAATTACGTGCCATTAAAAGGTGTAATTCCTCCTAGAATAGTTTCGTTTTTTACAAATATATGGTTTCGAATTAAAATAGAAGAAATAAAAAAATGGAACGATAAACCTGGTTTTATAGGTATAGATTTTGTTAATAAAAAAATTTGTAAAGAAATATATGATATGAATTTTCAATAGATGGAGTTCTTTGTAGTGAAAAGCAACAGCAAAACTAACTCATCTTTTTTTATACACTTCTATCATAATAACCGATGTTGTATCTAATAATCCATTCTTTTTTTTCTCCAAATATTCTTTTACCTTTGATTTTTCCATAATATTTAAATACTGTTTAGAAGCATATAGTAAATCCGTAACTGTATCTTCATATGATATACATTCAATGCTAATTGACCTATTTGTTTTTATTTTTCTTATAAATTTACCGATTTCTATTGGGTTATCCTCGAACGTTAAACTAATCACACAATTATTTCTAACAACTATCTTTCTTTTATGAATATACTCATAATTGACATAATGATTATTACATGAATAATTATACGATTGTTCTATTATGTCATTTGTTGTTTTTGTCATGTTGGATTGTTGTTTTACTTTCAGTGACAATTCAATATTATAAACCATTTTTAATTTATCTAAATATTAATTTATTCACATAAATTACTATTTTACCTGAGCGCTTTTTAAAATATTATAGTGAGAAAATAAAACGAAGTAAGATTATTATTTTATTAAATATTATTTATATATATAAAAAATGACATCTATTCAAAATATGGCGAAACATGGAACAGAAGGTGGGATTCGGTCGGACCAATCTATATCATTTAATGAAAGTAATGTATTTAGTTTAACTTATGCAGAAGAAGGTGCCAATCCATTTACTACAATATCATCATATTCAGACGATTTATTAGTAGGATTAGGAACCGTCACCCCTTCTAGTAGATTATCTTTTGGAAAAAATACATCAAATGTATTTAAAGATGAAATAGAGAAAAAAAGTTTACCGGCTATATGTTTTAACGAAGAAACAAACGGAACAGATACAACTGGAATCGCATATTATGAACGATACGATGAAATAACCGGTGAACGCGCAGAAGCGGGGATGGCATTTGTAGTAAGCAATGAAAACTATTCGCCCACTTATACTGACAACAACTCATTTACAAATAACATAGATGTATCTCGAAACAAAACAATACCGATGTCAATATTAAGTAGAACATCAGGACATAGTTCTGTATTAATAAATCATGATCCAGCACAATTAACCGAGCGTGCCATATTTGGAAATGAAAGAGTATCTATTGATGTATCTGGTGCCATACGAACCAGCGATTTTATAATATTAGGTAATTCTCAAACAATCGTTCAAAGTTCAACAGACTTTAATTCTTTAAATGACGGAACACTAATTTTTGACGGTGAAAGATTATATATAAAACAAACCGGGGTAAATGTTCCTACTGAATTGTTACTTAGAAATGACTCCACTGCGGGTGCCCAAACCGAATTCGAGGGATTTACACCTCCACAAACAACTACCAGCGTTGGTATTTATCAAACGCAAAATACGCTTTTTGGCGCTGTTCCAACACAAAATATATTTAAAAATACTCTTTCAATTGTTGGAAACACTATTATGGGCAAAGATACTACTTATGTAGATAATTCTGTTCTTTTTTTAGGAGACACCGGTAATAATCCTACCTTAGGTATTTTAAGTATAGAAACCGGAATCGGTGTAAATGTATTTACAGTTGCAGCGGCTTTAGACATAAGTTGTTCTGCTATTCCGTATGTTATTATGGGTTTAAATAATGTAAAAGAAGATATATCAAAAAATACAACTACTTTTGGAGACGGTAATCGCTTTGTAGGCGATAAGTCAAATGTATTTGGAGATAATAATAACAATTCCGGTTCCTACTTATTTAATGTTGGTTCGGATAACATCAATCTAGGCGATAATTGTTTTATTCAAGGGCGTTCACATCAAACAGTCATAAACAAATCAACGGTATTTGGTGAATTTAATATTGTAACAGACACCGAGATTTCTACCAGCCCTAATAAAAACCAACATAATTTTGTTGCCGGATATAGTAATAGTCTTGTAGACGGTTCTTCTAATTATATATTTGGAACAAACATTGATACAAGCGGAGTATCGTATTCCAGTGCGTTTGGATACAACACAGATGTTAGTAATAATATCCGGTTTGCAATTGGCACGGAAGAATTAAATGGAAACGCATTTACAATGGATATTAGTGGAAATATCGAAATGGAAGGAGATATTAGATGTTTAACTAATAAAAGCAAATCCGTATTTGAAAATTGTGATCATTCTATTACTTTTGGCAATGCCAACACATTAAGTTTATTTCCAGGTGAAGTAGCAAACTATTCAGATGAACGATTAAAGTATAATGTAGAAACAATTGAAGACCCTTTGTCCACAGTATGTAAATTAAGAGGTGTTCGATACAATAGAAACGATATAAACAATGACAAAAAACATATTGGTTTAATTGCCCAAGAAGTAGAAAAAGTAGTGCCAGAAGTAGTAAATCAAGATGATTCACCACAACATTTATTATCAGTTAATTATGGAAACTTAGTATCTTTATTGATTGAATCAATTAAGGAATTAAACAACGATGTGAAAAAATTACAAAATGAAAATGTCAGTTTAAAAGGCGATGTGGAAACCTTAAAATCACAAATGCAAATTGTTTTAAGAAGTATGCTATAATATTTTACAACAAATACACAATCATAAATTGAATAATAAAAATATAATAAATAGTGCGCCATCAGTATTTATTATAGTAGCCAAACAAGCAACCTGCGATGGATTTGGAATATTTAAGTAGAAAATACCCACACGAACGGGACAGTCACATCACATTTGACGAAGGTCCTCATATTTACACAATAGATGGGAACAGTAGTTTTATGTCTGTAACTACATGGAACCATATTCATTTTCAAAAGTTTGATAGTGATAAAATCATTGACAAAATGATGAATTCTCCAAAATGGCCTAATAATAAATATTATGGTAAAACCAAGCAAGAAATAAAAGATGAATGGGAGAGAAATAAAGTGGAAGCATCTACGGCTGGTACAAAAATGCATTATGATATTGAATGTTATTACAACAACAATAAAGTAGAAAATGATTCTACTGAATTCTCTTACTTTATGAAGTTTCATTTAAGCAGCCAATTAAAACCTTATAGAACTGAATGGATGGTATACGACAAAGAATTACAGTTAGCTGGTTCCATTGATATGATTTATGAAAATCCAGACGGAACATTGGATATTTGTGATTGGAAGCGATGTAAAGAAATAAAAAAACACAACCCATGGCAATCCGCAAAGACGACCTGTATTGAACACCTGCCAGATACGAACTTTTGGCACTATACATTACAACTAAATACATACAAATATTTATTGGAGAAAAATTACGATAAAAAAATAAAAAACATGTATTTGATTTGCTTGCATCCTTCTAAGCCTTCGTATATTAAATACACAGTTCCATATCTACCTCAAGAAATAGAAGATTTAATGCAATTAAGACTGGAAATGGTTAATAATTAGCCATGTATTCCATCATACTAAAACCGTCTCGATTGTTTAATTGTGGATAAATATATATAAAATTGATTTAAATATAAACAAGTAATTTTTGTATCAAATACAAAATGCGAACTGATAAAGGTGTTGAAATGTTTAAACTATATGAAGAATTTGCTATTAATTGTTGGAAATATAATAAGGACCCAATCATAATTGGTATGGGATTAAATGTGGTGTTATGCGCCCTGGGAATGATTTATAATGTTAATTTTATTGTAAATTTATTAAAATTCGCATTCACGCTAAGTATTGGAGTGAGTGGATGTATGATTTCATCTATATTTGTTGCTAAGTATGTTTATAAACCGATGATTGACAAATATGCGATTGAAAGTGACGAAGAAGAGTTGACATACGAAGACGAAGAAGAGTTGAGATACGAAGATAAATATAATATTGACGATATAGAAGATATAAGTGGAAATCCTACTGAAACTGTATATATTTCAGACACGACTCCAGATGGAATTGCTTTTATGAGATACAATAAGTATAAAGAAGGCTTTGAATATTGGGCGGAAAAATCAATCAAGTATGATTATTTGGAAACAATTTGTAGAAAATTTGTCAAGTTTTATCGTTGTAAAAATATGTATATTGATAGGAAACGATTGTTGAAGGAGAAAAAGGAAAGGGCAGAAGAAAAAAGGAAAGGGTCAGAAGAATTAAAAGAGATGGAGAAAGAAGATTTTGTAAAACTAAATGAAAATGACGACGATGAAGATGATGATGTGTTTGCCAAGTTAAAAACAAATGTGGACAAAAGATATGAAAGCAAAAGTAAAAAAGATAAAGCAAATGAAACTGTAGTAGATCAAGCCAATAAGTTTATACACATGGGAAAACTAAATGAAATGCATCCATTTACAGCAAAAAGAACCGATGAATTATCAGCAGAAAAAGAGAAAAAGGAAATGAGTTTCAGTATGTTTAAACGAATTGGGTTTTCATGAAACACAAAGAAACACAAAGAAGTAGTATAAAATAATTATAAATTTTTTAATTATTTTATATTTCACTTGATTCATACTTATATTTCACTTGATTCATACTTATATTTCAATAATTATACATTTTTACTCATCGCATCAATTAATGCGGCATCTTGAGTAACAGATGCAATCATGTCTGTAAAATCAGTGACCTTTTCTTTCATTTGTTTAAATTGATTTAATGGACCTTCTCCTTTATTACTTAAACTAGCCAACAATTTATCATATTTTTCAATAATGTTTCCAACATTTTCAGAAAACCGTCCTAACTTGGGTGCTACTTCATTAATAACTTTTGTGCCTTGAAAAAATAAATTAGCAGGGGCACCAATTGGACCAGATGCGGCAATTGCTACCATCAATCCCTGTATAAGAGCACTTACCGTTGTAACTATAAATTGTTTTATAATGGGTCTAAACGATTCCATTGTTTGTTCCAGTACTTCTTTATTTTCTCGCAAAGTAGTTATAACTGCCATAAATGTTTCATTGGTAAACTGCTTTAACAATTCGGTTGTTTCCAGTAATTTCTGTCGTGTTTCTGGGTTAGTTAAAGCAAAGTTTAACCGATCCAATAAAAACATTAATAGTATATTTCCTCGCATTCTATTTTTAGCACTTAACAAACCAGAAAACCCATCTTCTTCTAAATCAATCGAGGCACTTTTAAATACATCATTTATAATATCCATACTGGTGTTTGAGTATTTGGAAAGAAAATCAAAAAAGTATTTTAAAGATGTTTGTTTTAAATTTCTAAATAAATCTTCGCCTAGTTTTTCTTTTATTTTATCAATGCTTATTTTTTTGCCAAATCGTTCAGCACTATCTATTAACTGATTTGCGTATTTATCCGCCAATTCCTGTGATCGTGAAAAATTAGTTTTATTAAGGGTTTTTGCAGTTACTTCCAAACCTTTGTTATTGAATTGTTGTTTACCTTGATCTACTTTTTCACCTTCTTCTTTTTCGTTGCCCGCTTCACCTTCTTCTTCTTTTTCGTTGCCCGCTTCACCTTCTTCTTTACTCTCTTTATTTGTTGTAGTTGCATCTACAGGCTCTGTTTCTGCTTTTGCATCTACATCAGCAGCAACTGTCGCATCTGTAGTCGCTGGAGTGGGTTCCGGTTTTACTTCTGCTGTTATTTTACTTTCTTCTGCTGTTATTTTACTTTCTTGTGATGTATTTTTTGCTTCCATGATATAAATTAATTAGATTTATTATTTCTAGTTTTTAACCATTTATTAAAACCAATACATTTTTCCATATCAAAAGATGAGCCAAGCATATCTTGTGCTATTTCCAACGCCATCTTTTCTTGTTTAGTTAAACTTTCAATGTATTCTTTAAATATATCTTCTATCATCGTATTCTATTGTTTATTTGTTAATTATAATTGTAGCCTTATTATTAAATCAATTTATCTATTTTATTTATTTATTACATATACAAGATTTCTCATACGCTTTAGTTCTATTTTAGTTAATACCTCATTAATAGTATAATTCAATGGCAATAAAATATTTAAAACCATATCCATGTCGTCTAAGGTTAAAAACCGATGTTCGCTTGGATGCATCAATACATAAAAACAAGAATGCGGTGTCAGTCCAACCTTTTCTATCGGTTTAATAGAAATTGGCTTTATATACGGATTTAAACTGATGTCGCTTACATTTGTGTCAAATCCAACTATTTTTTCATAAGTATCTTTATTTGTATTGTAATATACTTTGGAAACCAAGTAATGTATCATTAAATGTGTATATTAACAACATAATAAAAACCAGGTTAAAAAATCCGGTTAAAAACAATAGAAAATTGATTATAATTATATCAGGTAACACTAATTTAAATAATGACTGAATTAACATACCGATTTAAGCTAAACAGCGAATTATCATCTGCTATAAAAGTATTTTCACTGAAATATAAAAACGCCAGTAGACCTGATTTTAAAAAACTATTTGATTTATGGGAAAAATCAAATAATGAATTGATTTGCTTAGAAGAAAGGCGGTTATTAAATTTAGGATATGCTGGCGATTTTAAAGATAAAATATATAAAAGCGCAAGGTATTACTATAAAAACAAAAATAAAGAAAACCCTACTAAACCGCTCTCAGATGATAAAAAGTTATCATCTACGTATATACCAAGAAATCCAAAGTTTTTGGAATTTGTGGAAAATTATATACATAAACATAACACGAAACAAAGCCTACTATATAAACAATTTATAAATGAAACCAGTGATAAAATAGTTGCCGAAATAGAAAATGAAATAAACCGGCTTAAAACATTTCAATTAACCAATAAAGAATCATTTCAAAAGATTAAAAAACAATTTAATAATGCTTACTATAAAATAAAAAACGCAACAAGCAAACACGCAACAAGCAAAAATGAACCCAATCTTTTCTCTAGAGATGATCGTTGGACCTTAAAATATAACCAAATGGTATAGAAATGATTAGATACTATAACAAATAGTATAATAAATTATATTTTTATAACTTATTATATAAAATGAGCGGTTCAGCGCAAGATGGTGGAAAAATAATAGGAGAAGGAGGGTTTGGTTGTATAATAAAACCCGGTTTCACTTGTAAAGGAAAAGAAATGAAAACAGACAAGTTTGTCACCAAATTGCAAGTCAAAAATTCAACCGCAGAACGAGAATTAAATATTGGAAAAATAGTCAAACAAATCCCGTCTTATAGACAAAGATTTGCACCCATTATTTCATCGTGTAAATACAATAGTAAAATAGTAAAAATGGTTTCGCGCAGAGAAGAGTGTGATATTGTATCTAGAAAGCCAAATAAAAAATTCATTCTTTCAAAACTTCAATTAATAAAAGGTGAAGAGTTTAAAAAATATTTATTACATAATGTAAATAATGATATGATTTACACATTAATTCATAGTTATATTAGCCTTTTATACTCCATTTTTCTATTAAATAAGCAAGGAGTTATTCATTATGATATAAAAGGTGAAAATATCATGTATGATACAGAGAAACAGGTTCCAATTATAATTGATTTTGGATTATCCCTTAACAAAAGACATATTATGCCGGCGTTTCATGACCCAGACTACAATAATCGTTTGGAAGACTATTTTTATGTTTATTCACCCGAATATTCATTATGGTGTTTAGATATCCACTACATTACTTTTTTAGTTCAGGAACCCAATCTTGATGTTAAAAGTGAAATACCATATATGGTAGACGAATATATTAAGTATAATAAATTATTTCGAACAATGTCTCCCGTTTTTGTAGAGCGGTTTAAAGAACTTAGCATTAAACAATTAAATAAATACGAAGAAATGGGGAGAGAAGCGGCTATTTCATATATTATTAAATATTGTGATACATGGGATACATATTCCTTATCAATAATGTTTCTGCGATTTTTAGATTTGTTTGCAGACGTATTCGATGTAGAATTTTTTAAAATGATTGAAATGATATTATCTATAAACATGCACCCCGATCCTTCACAGCGGTTTAGTGCCCTTGAAACATATAATTACATATTGGAATACGTGAAAACAATTTCGCATAAAGATAAAAGTGAAATAAAGAAAATTATAGGCAATATCAATAAAAATGTGGCAAGTATTAAAAACAAACTTAAAAAACAAATTAAATATGACGATGCTTTGTCACAGAAAATGTCGGTGTTTAAACAAAATCATTAATACAAATATAATTAGTATTATTACTTAAAGACAGATAATATATACGATTATAGCCAGCATGGTCTAATGGATATGGCACCAGCCTTCTAAGCCGTGATAGTCTGGGTTCAAATCCCAGTGCGGGCTTTTATAAAATAACAACAAATAATAAAATAGCTATTATAGTATCTATTTTATTATATATGTAAAATTTTTAAATATGTTAACCTGTTAGTTTATGCAAATGAGTTATTTACTTGCGTTTGGAAGTTTTACTTTTCTTTCCTTTCTTTTTTTTACCCGTCTTTTTCTTTCCTTTCTTTTTTCCACCTTTGCGAAATTTAGATTTAAATCGTTTCGCGGTGCGTGCCGCTGCACCTTTAGCTCTTGCCGCTGCACCTTTAGCTCTTGCCGCGGTGCCTTTCGCCGCCTTTTTAACGCGTTTCGCCGTTTTCTTCCAGGTCGTTTTTGCTTTCTTCAATACATTTTTAAACAACGTTCCAATAGGAAGACGTTTGCGGGTTTTTTTAACATGATCTAACCAAGGGTTTCCCATTATATATTAATAACAGAAATAAATTGAACCATAATTAATAATTATAACAAAGTAAGTAAATAAACACTAACATATTATAGAAACACTTCTAGATTTAATATGGAAACTATACAATTATCTTATTTGCTGTATAATCTAGATGAAGTAAAGTATAGTTTTATGCTATCTTTATTATTTCAAAACAATCATACATTATCAGAATGTTTGTTTTGGGCGTATGAATTACATAAAAGTAAACAATCTGAATTTCTTTGGAATTTTATAGCAAAGATATACTATGACTTTTATTACATTAAAGGCGCGTCATTTGAAAGGCAAATAAATATAGAATACAACGCATGGAAAAAAAGCGGCGACTTTCAACATATTGCTAAAATTGTCAAAGAATTACATAAACAAAATGCCGATATTACAATATTTCATTATTTACATGCAAATACAAATACAAATACAAATATAAATACAAATACAAATACAAATACAAATATAAATACAAATACAAATACAAATAATGACGATGAAATAAAAATGGAAATAAAATCGAATGATGATATTACATCTGATATTTTAAAAAACAATATAGAACATAGTATTTCATATTTACATACACAATCTGCTGAAGATGTTAAATATATTTATACATCTTTATACAAAGTAAACCGCAACAACGATATGTGTTTGTTTTATGAAAATCAAAAACATAGGTGGATTGTAAAATTAATTAGTAAGCTTGAAAAACGAAAAAAAATATGGATTAAAACAACGTTAACAAATGCGGACATAAAACAAATTGCAGAATTTGAAGCACCAATCGACCATGTTTATAAAACCTTAAAAATAAGGCGTTTATATGAAATAAACCCTTTAGTAGGTGGGTTTCAATTGGCGAGATTTAAAGGAGAAACGGATGTCGTAAAAGTATGGGATAAAACTCATTATACATTTAGTGATGTGGATAGGTATATATCTGCATATTTACATAATTGGGAATTTTATGCTAGAACCACCCCATTTTGGAAAAAGATATTTGATACATATCAAATTAAATTTGTGAAAAAAAAGCCTACCTTTCCAAATGTAGATTTATTGGAGTCATTTTATGACGCATATGGTTTTGAACCGGATGAACAACCTACAGAAACTCAATATAAAAGCATTCGATCCATAGAAAAACAGTCCATTTGTAACTGTTTTAAAAAATACAATGTTGAATTCAACTCTAAATTACTACAAATTACATATTAAGTATACATCTGTTCTATATATTCTGTGGGATTGTCATATAAAATTGATTTAAAATTATAATAACATGCTGTTTTAATTAAAACACATACGTACATTATATTAATCGGTTGTTGTATTAAAATGGTTAAAAACAAGAAAGGCGGAAGCAAGCATAAAAAAATGGCAAGTAAAGATGTCAAAGAACAGAGTGTAAGAAAAACATTACGATTGGCAAATCCACGCGAACCATGCGAAATATACGCTCGTGTGACAAATATATATGGCGGGCAAAATATCGGAGTTATATGCAACGATGGAGTTGAAAGATTATGTGTATTAAGACGAAAATTCCGTGGTAGAAATAAAAGAGATAATCAAATATCGCTCAATAAAATTGTATTAGTAGGTAAAAGAGAATGGGAAGTGGTAGCGCCTACTAAAAAAGAAAAGGTAGATTTGTTGTATATTTATTCGGATTATCAATACGAACAACTTAAAGACGATAAAAATATTACAGACGATATTTGGAAGGAAGTCGATGAAGAAATAAAAGAAGAAGAAAACGCAGGGGTTGAATTTTCGACACAAGAAGATCTATTAAACGATACAAACATTATAATTGATATGAAAACAAATGACAATACTAAGAAACAAAATAAAAATATCACGCAGCCAGAAGTGGTCGACTGGGATGATATTTAAATAAATCCCTTAAATAACAAACAATAAAAATCAATAACCATCTCATTTTTATTGATTTTTTATATACTAGTAGTTATTACCTGATATATCAATTGATAAAAGTTGTTCTGTTTCATATGGAAACAGACTTTCTTGTTCCATAAATTGCAATGTATTGTAAAATACATCATTTTCAGCGAATTCTTCATCTGAATATATTATTTCTTGTTCTGGTATATTAATATTATACTCTCTACTATATGGTTCAAGTAGTTGTGGATTTAAAGATAGATCTATTGTAATATTTGTAAATAAAGACAAGGGATTTGTTTGAAATATAGTATTGCTGTTATCCATAATAAGGGTATTTACATCCGGGTTTTTTACTTCTACAAAATCTAATGTTTCTCTACACACAGGACACTTTGTGGACTCGGTTTTCAACCACAATTCGATACCACTATTATCAAATATATGAGAACAAGGTAATTTGGTGACCGTATCACCATCTTTAAAATCGTCGAGTGTGATCGGACATTGTTTCATAGAATATGTTGATTTATTATACACAACTCGATTTAATTGTTTCTCTCCCTTTTCCGACAATATTTGTTTGTGAGCGTTTTGTTGATTTAATGTGAGTTCTATTATATTATTAATTACATTTTGCTCGTATGTATCTGAAAGTAAACCCGCATTTATTTCGTTGTATATATCTAAAAAATTATTCATATATTAAATATTATATTAGATTTAGATTGATTTAGATTGATTTAGATTGATTTATAGTAAGATATTTGCCAATATCTCTTTATTTACAAAATCATACCGTTTGTTTGATAACAGTTTAAATAATATATTATCAGATGATATATCTTCTTCGTGTTTGCGGGTAGGGTTGTCTTCGGGGATGCCGTTGTTTTTGCTTTTGTTTTTGCTTTTGCTTTTACCTGTGCTTTCTTGTTTACTTTGAAATATTTGTAAATTATTTTCATTAAATCCAGACATCAATAATACATTTTCATAAGTATGCATATCATTTACAGATATAGGAAATCCATTATGTTGTTTTAAATTCCACAATATAATTTGCGGCATATCAACGTTGTTTATATTAAACATAGTTTTGATTGTATTGTAAAGATAGAAATTAGTAGGTATTATTTCGTTGGTATTGTTTATTTTAACGTTGTTTTCAATCTGCATGTCAGAAAGTATGGTTACGGTGTTATTTTTTAATTCATACTTAGGTAAATTATAATTTTTTATGGTATGGATCATCGTTTTCATTACTCCATATAAATCACTATGAATATTATTGGTTTCAGACAAAGTCAGTCTAACCTTATCACAAATATCCATATTTTCCTTGAATTTTATATATTGTGGACGATTACCAAATGTGATTAATCGGTCTTTAAAACTACCGGTATTATGCTCTGCTATATATATGCCTAACGCAATCGCGTTGTATACTGGCAATCCGTTCATAGATTGCGACATATCTACTATCGCTATATTTTCCATTTCGCTTATCGTTGTTTTTTTCGAGTTCCATTGTTTATCAACCATTAATCTTTCAATGTCGCCGTCTGAACGTTCCCATAACTTATTTACGATAATATGTTGAACGATTTCATATAATTGTTGTTTGGTTGTTGTAACCGTATGTTTATTTAAAAAATCGTTGAAAATATAACTTTTATATCTACTACAGCATAATATATCGCCAGGGTGTGATTTGCTTTTTAAAAATGTATTATGATATCTATTTTTTGCAAGTGTTGGTATTTTTGTAAAATCAATCTCGTTTGTTTTATGAGATGTTTGTAATATTTCAACCACATTTAAATGCTTATTTACAAACGATAACATTTTGCGATAATTCATTTCACATTTATTGACAGCTCGACACCATTGCTTATTGTTAATATCTGCATCAGTGCAAATCATTTTATAATAATGTTTAAACATATTATCAGCAAGTTTTTCAAATAACCAATCATATTTTTTATTGTTTTTACTTTTTCTAGGCAACCATTTCGCCACTAATGAAAGTTCAATATTGTTTTTTATATAATGCTGTATTCTCTCTTCTGGTTTATCTTTAAACATATCATATATCTGCGTAATTTGTTCGTGGTCTATTTTTAAATACCGATTTGAAATCTGTATTATTTTCGTAATAAACATATGATTGTCATTTTTAGTTTCAGTATAAATGTAATCGGCAAACCGCTTAACATCTTTCCAACATCCAATTGATGTTTTATTGGGTAATTTTTTCACAAACCATTCAAATAGTATTACAGCGGTATCCGTATCTACTTTATATAACTCAAACAATAACATATAAGACAACTTTCTCTCCCCTTTCCCATAATTAATGTCTCTGGTATATAATATTAATTTACATACCATCATTATTTCATTTATATATTTGGATTTGTTATTAAATAAAAATTTTAATAGAAATTGCCAGTTTTGTTTTAAAATGATTATATCATCGGTTCTTACCAGTTGAAAATTTATTTGTAAAATATAATTATAAATATCGTTTAATTCGGATAATGTAGAATCATGCTCTTTTATCCAACTTTGTTGAATATGTCCCTTTGCACCATATGTATACATAATTATACATATTAATCTACGTAAATTTAAGTTGTTTTTGATGTTGTAATAATGCCGACAGTTAAGTAGTTTATACAACGACAAATAAAAAGAAAAGACCATAAAAAAGGTTTCGTTTTTATGGTGTTTTTATATTTTTCGTTTTTTATGGTGTTTTTATATTTTTCGTTTTTTATGGTGTTTTTATATTTTTCGTTTTTATGGTGTTTTTATATTTTTCGTTTTTTATTGCGTAATTGTGTTTAATAGTTTGGACCGTTGAACACTCGGGCGCACTGGCGGTTCAGTTTAATCCTCATATCATACACGGAATCTTCGTCATCTGTATCTTCATCTGTATCTTCATCTTCATAATCAAATGGTTCCTCCTCTACATAAGGATGTCCGTAGATTACTTCAAAATATTCTCTAGGTGTTGACACGGTTTTAAAATGTGCGTCAACGGTTGTCCACTTATTTCGAAGGAGCTCTTTTTTTTCGTTGTCTAGCATCTCTTTGTCCGCATACCAAATGACATCGCGCATGTTGTCGATGGGTTCGATGTGGTCGCTGTGTTTAATTGGAGTTGGAATCAATTGTTTGCTAATATCTTCCATCGCCTTTTCACACTTTTCCTTAAAATTAACAAAGTTTCCAGTTTCAACATATTCGCCATATGCCTTCATGACATCTTCGTTTGTTGAAAGAATATCAACCATGACTTTATCGTCGGTGCCATACGTGTTTTCAATGATTGACATAACATCTTTGCTTACATTCCAATATTCTTCGTTGGAAATGTGGCTTGGTGTGCTAATATCAATCACCTTTCTTCGTGTATGTCGTGGTGCTTGTTGATGTTGCGCGACATTGGCTGACGATTGCGTTGGTTTTTCAGCCGTAGATATACCGATTTTCCAAAATCCTGTTCTGCAATATGGCACAATCCATGGAATACCGGCCTTCATATCATTTAAGATATTACGGGCGTTTTCATTATACGCCCATTTACCTTTGGCAAAATGAATGAACGCTTTGTTTTGGCGGCCGCTTACATTGACAATATCAATTCGCTCGATATGACCCACTTTCATTGAACGGATCACGGCAAATATTTTTTCATTAGATACCGTTTTGAAAACAAATGGAATGCATAATGATATGCCTGTTTCATTGTTGCTGTTTTGTTGAAATAGTGGTTGCTTGTTCTTGGTTGCCATAGATGTCATGATTTTAAGTTCGGGGTTTGTTGGTTGCGCGTTGTTTGTGTGTTTGGTGGAAGGAGACCGTTAAATATTTTAACAAGTACCAATTCTTTATCAATTTATGTTTTTCCTAGTTTTTCTTTGCTTCATCACTAGTTTTTTCCTGGTTTTTTTATGTTTAGTATGAGTTTTCGTATATTTAGGCGTGTATATAACATACAACGTGTTGATACTATGCAGCATTTCCACACTATTTTCCCAATAAACATCGTCGATCTTACTTTCATATGATAAATAATTAAATCCATCTTTATTGGCTATAAAATTGTGAATAGATTTAGAATCTACTTGTATATTGTATTTTAAAATATCTAAACATTTGTATTTTGTGTTATGAAAAGTGGAAAATTTACTGATATAATAAATTAATTTGGTTTTACTTAATATACTGTTCGTTAATGAGGTTGACTTTTTTTTAATATGAATTATATTGTTTATATTATCCAAATAAATAATACATAAATTAACATATGTAGGAGAAGAAGTATAAAATTTTTTATATACAGATTCTTCATCGTCTATTTCTTTTATCCACGCATCATCTAATGATATGTCATTTATATCGTCTATATTATCAATATCATTTATATCGCTTATCATATAAAAAATACATTATAAATTATTTGTGATTTATACTTATTATTAATTAATAAATAAGTAATTATTTAATGTTGGTTAGTTTGAGTCTATAATATTATGGCTCTTGTTCCACCATTTCTTCTTCACTGTCTTCAATCACTTCATAATTATATTGATTTATAATTGAGTTTTTTAAATCGTCGTGTTGAACTTCTGTTAAATCATACTTTTTACTGGATTTTTTAACACCAGATGATTGAGTTGTTTGCATATTTTCTTGTTTTTTCTTGTTTTTCTTGTTTTTATTTTGTTTTGGTTTTGCGGTGATTTGATTGAAATCCATCGCCATTGACTTTAAATTTACAAATTTATTGTTTATTTCCGACGGATCAACATCGCCGTTCGCTGTTAATCGCGAATGCGTTGTATTTCGGCGTCTAGTAAATTGTTCGTTGCTGTTTCTGCTGACTGGTCCATCTTGTTTCCACCGATTATTGGTTGGTAAATTGTGCTTAAAACGAGAACTACTATTTAAATCACGATTAAATAGTGTATTTGCGTTGCTATTATTGTTGCTACTATTACTTTCTGGAAATATTCGAGTTGATGATGTTGTCTGTCTAAATTGGTCTTTAAATCTTGGACCAGAACGAAACCGGTTGGGTTGCGCACGAGGCTGGGATGAAGTTTGAAATCGGTTGGATGACATATCTTGAAAATGATTCATTGATTGAGTTTGTATAATGTATTAATATAATGTATTAATTGTAAATCGATTATATATATGTTTTGCTGCTTGTTTAATTACTTTTATTTAAATCAATTTAAAGAGTAAATTAGTAGTTAATATGTCTCTTTACAGCTACCCTAGGTTAAAATTGATTTACACTTTATATAGTATAAATATAGATACTTGTTATCTACACTAAATACCAATATATGAGAGACAGCATTTATAAAATTGATTTTATAAATATGGATAGTTGTTAATCCACATATCCATGTTTAACAATTATACTTTGTGCATACCTCGTGTCTGTAAAACTATTAAAAAAACACACATAATCGATGTATTAAATAAATATCAATTTGGCAAAATAAAGAAAATTGATATTATAGACAATAAGGGTAAAAATACAAACATAGTTCACATCTATTACAGTTATTGGTATAAAAATGATTATGTAGATGGAGTTATAGAAAAACTAACTACGCGTTTAAACATAAAAATATTTTATGATGATCCGTGGTTTTGGATTGTGTATCTGCATAAACCAAGTGATAAACCTCAAAGAAAGCACAAAGACAAAATCAAACAAAAACGCAAATTTATAGACAATAAATAAAAAAGTATATTGGATCAGATAAGATAGGATGAATAAAAGTATCGTTTTTATTTTTTAAGGTTGGTTTGGTTGTTTTCATTAAGGAGAAGACGCGGCAATTCGTGATTGGATCGGGTCGTTTAAATTTAAATTATTACGGTAATGATTGCGGTAGATTGGCTTCGATTGTGATGCGGTGTCGCTTTGTAGTTGCAAACGACGCGCTGCCAAGAACGACTGTAGTCGCGCGTCTTCGTCTCTTTCCCACGGTCCAATTTTATCAGGGTGATATTTACTTATATAACAGTGATAATGACCACGGCCAAGCTCTTGCAAATCAACTAAAGCAGTTGGTCTATAATCTGTTTTGCATATACAACATAGGTGGTTGTTTGTATTGGTATTGGTATTGCGGTCCATTTTTCACTGAAATAGTTCGGTAAATTAAAAGGTTAATGCTCTAGACGTGGAGTTGTGCTGGATAAGTGTTGAATACTGCTTTAATTGAGTACAAGTTTATATTCAATTTTCTTTGTTTTATATTATTTTCTAATTGTAAAGTATAATGTCGTTATATGTTTTAAAAAGAAAAATAGATAATAAAACCAGACACTCTGTTGTTAATTCTGCTGGAGGTGGATTTAACTTGGCAGTTACAAACACAGGTGTCAATAAAAGCAAATGTTCTACTAATTATGCAAAAACACCTATTATTCAACAATCATATCGTAATTTATATAAAACTAGAATTAAACTTTTTGTAGATCCCGAAACGACATATAAAAGAATGCCTGAATTTAGTAGCAATCAACACTTGCAAAATAAAACATCCGCCGCGATTAATGATAATAAACAAGGACAAACGCCTACTGATAATAAAATGTTAACTGCAGGAGACCAAATCGCACGAGTAAAAGCTCGCCGTGTTTGCGACTGTAATAGTTATGATGTAGAAGTATCAGGCAATACCGATTGTTCTACCTCATGCAAATGATTTCTATTAAAATTCCGTATTTTATATCGTCGCATCATACTAGATGCCTTTTTACTAAATAAAATATAATGCCTTATATTGTCTGAAATTTTACCAACACATGTTTTACATAAATAAGTATGAAACTCGTAATGTTTATTTAAATAGTGTGTTCTATCAAATAATAATGTTTTAGATGTAAAACTAGCACACATTATACAAGAATGTATCCACCCCATTTTTGGCATGTGTGATGGTTCATACAATTCAACTTTTTCAAATACAATTACATCATTAAATAATGATGTAATTGGCGCACATCTTTGTTTCTTAAAACAATTCATTTATTTAGGCTGGTAAATTATTATTAGTTAAAATCCGAGTATTAATTGAGTATTAATTGATTACACAGACGCGTAAATTTGCGTCCATGTTCGCGCAGTTTCGTTGTATTTTTCGCGTTCATTTACATACTCATCCGCAATATCCACGACAAGAGGATCGTCTGGATTTGGGTCGGTTAATAAACTACATATTGAAAGCAACACTTTCGTAATAGTTAAAGCAGGACTCCAATTTTCTTTAAATATATCCAGACATATAAACCCGCCGCTATTTATGTTTGGATGATAGATTTTGGTTAAAAACCTTATTTTAGGCGGTTTAAATGGGTAATTTTTGGGGAATTGTATGTCTAAATTAAAAATACCACCTTCGTATACGGTTTCGGTTGGACCAATAATAGTTCCTTCCCAATGAAAAAGGTCGTCTCCCGATGGACCAGCGCTACAATTATCTGGTGGATCTTTTACTAATATAGATAGTTCTTTTTGAATACGAGCAGCAGTTGACATTATTTATATTTAATTAATATAATTAATTATTAAACATTTAGATTCTTTTTATAAATAATATAAATAATATACACCTTTGAACATTTAAAATGACGTCTTTGTCGTAAAACCACGATTATGTTCTGATATTAAAGATAGTAGTATAATCTCATCATCAATAATTTTATATGGTTCTGGATTATTCCATATTTTGATACATTTTGATACATTACTTTTACCATAATCACTATCGATACAGTACCATTTTTTTCTATTGGTATCCCATCTACAACCTAATTCCTTTGCTTCATCTTTATCGCCAAACGGCACTGATAAATATACACGGACATTCATTTGTGGCTCTCTGTAATTCATATAATATTTTATATAAGAAATTATTTTTAATATATAAAAGTAATGTCTTATTGTATTTCATAATATAGAAGATTGGGGCGAAATCAAACTTTGTCAAATTGACAGCGATGATTTCTGGTGTTTAATAGATGAATTATATGACGATAAAAGCGGATTTTGTCATAACAGATGCACTATTTTAGAGGCTTATAGAAGTGGTAACTTATATGGGTTAAGAGTATGTGAGACAGATATAATGTATAAAAATAGAGAAGCGTTAGTGTAAGTCCGCCAAGAAAAAAATCCGCATCACCTGCAGGAAAAAAATCCGCATCACCTGCAGGAAAAAAAAGTAGTCCAAGTCGCAATTCTAAAACATCAAAAAGACGATAAAAATTTATAAGTTTGTATAAGTGTATTAATTATCTATTAAATTATTAGTTAGTTAATATCTATAATCACGGTCATAATCATCGCTGTAATATTCGTCTTCATCACTTACAGATGCGTTGTTGTCGCAATAATCATGTTCTTCGTCATCGTCGCTATAACTGTCTTGATAGTATTGCGACTCTTCTTCATCCGCCATGTCGGCCCAAGATTGATTGTTTTTAAACAACATTGGATTATATTTATTTTTATAATTAAATTTGTGATACGATGATTTTTGAACATGTATACCGTTCGTTGAGTTAATAGCAATCATTCCATCGTCATCCTTGGGTTTAATTACTTGTTTCTCGAATTTTTCTTCCGTAACAACCGCTTCACTTAATTTTTTACCCCAAACACCTTGTATAACTGGTTTACAAGTAGATTGTATTGGTGTAGAAGCTGGTTTAGATGTGGTTATATTTGCAGATAGAGGCGGGAACTCCATCATCGGTTGAGGTTGTTGAGGTTGTTGCGGTGGGCGCTGCTGTGTTTGTGGAAACCGTTGTCGCGAATGCGAATGCGAATGCGAATCCGATTTTTGCGCACACCATCCGTTGCGTGGTGGTTCGGGCTCGGTATCATCTAACGCAGAGAACGAATTTGTGTTCGTATTTGTATATGAGCGAGACGATGGTGTTGGAGATGATTTTAAACTGTTAAATCGATGATTTGTCGACTGCCTTGGTCGCCATTGTCGTTTTTGGTATGTTTGGTGTCGTTGCGCACCAGTTCTACTTACTGTGTCCCATCCGCCTGCTTCAGGTGCGTTTGTATCAGTTCGTCCTCCGGTGCGAATTGATTTGTCTTGATTATTACGAGGATTTCGGCGATAATTATTACTTCGATTATAATTGTCACGGCGGTTGTTAGTATTGCGATTATTATTACTGTCGTGATTTTTATTGTAAGTTGGTGAATTAGATTGACGAGACATGATTGCGTTTGATTGAGTTTGATTGCCTCGTGTTGATGTGTTGTGTGGTGCTGTGTTTATAATCTGCTGCGATGCTTTAATTGATAATTGGATGTATGATTAATTTAATTTCAATTTAATTAATTGTCTTCAATTTTATTTTTTAATAGATATATAAATGAACTCTTCTATGTTTGGAAAAAACGATGAATCAATTACAGCATCAAATCATACGATAAACAAAAAAAATATATATTTGTATCTTTCTCGTAACAACAATCAACCGCAAATTAAAATGGCGACTAATTCTGCTATTGGCACAGTTAAAAGTTATGATACCTTTCTATCTACCGTAAAAGGTTATAAACGATGCAGTGATTTAAGTTGCAATTATACTACTTATTTAGAAAACAATATGGATAAAATAAAAACGGAAACCATGGACGATTGGTATGTTACTACGGTTAATTATGCTGGATTACAATTAGATGCTTCAAATAATCCATTAGAGAAAAGTGAAATGTTAGGAGGAACAAATTGGCCATATAGTAATACAAGAGGCGGTGAAACCGATTGTGGACTGAAAACACCTTATTTTGTAGATAATTACACTTATTTTAATAAAGATGTTTCAAATCAAACGGTATATACACAAAATGGAACCGGTGCTTTTAAGCAAAACAATCTGTTGATATACGCCAAAAACAAATCGCTTGAATTTCCCAATACTAAATTAACGGAGTGATGTGTGATGTGTGATGTGTGATGTGTGATGTGTGATGTGTGATGTGTGATGGGGGATAGGCGATTTAATAATATGTGCTGGAATTATATATGACCCGCAAATCATCCTCTGTGGGTGTTTTACAAAAATTAATATCCAAATCACAAAATACTATAGGTTTTAATAGTGGAGGCGGTGGTGGTAATTCTGCTTTGGTTCAAAAACTGCAGTCTTATATTAATGTAAATGTAAGACCACAATTTATCACAGACTACTTAAATAATAATACAGATGATTTAGATAATTATATGTTAACTGATTACACAAAGGTTCTTGATAATTTAAGTAAATATTTAAGCGATTCGGATACTAGTTATTTAGCAAGTATTGGCATTTCGATTTTGCAGATTACAACAAAAGGTCGTAGTGATTTTAGAGTGTTATCCGAGCAAATTGAAAGGTTAGAAGAACGAGTCGATGAATTGGGTGGTAATTTATTGCCTCGCCAATCACCCGAAGTTATTAGGGCGGTTATTGAGGCAGATGTATCCGTTGATGTGCGGTATTTGTTATATATTCAAAAATATGGCGTTCCTCCTGGTGGTGTGTTTGACCCGGTATTACTTGCTGAATTTGATAATATAGATAATAATTGATTTGATGATGCAATACGTTTTCATATAATTTATATAAAAATTATATGAAAACAAGTGATGATATACATATAAATACAAATAATAATGAGTGATATTGTCTCCTATAAAAAGGCTATTGATGATATAGAAAATTATGTAGAACAACTGAAAAATATTATAAATGAAATGGATGATACTTTGTCAGATACAAATGAAAACACATCTCTCCCTTTTTCGCAAAATAATCAATCTAGAATTGCAGGGGTATCTGGTTCGGTGCGGGATGTTTCATACTATAATTGGACGAATTCTTTGCGAAGATAAAAAAATGCGTGGTTATAAGATAATTATGATGTGTTATGATGTGTTATGATGTATTATGATGTGTTATGATGTGTTATTTTTGTGCTAATTGTTGTTTTAGTGTTTCTATTTCTTTTTGTTGGCTTAAAACTATGATTTCTAATGATTCTATAATATTTTCCAGATTTTCAGTGGATTTATTATTATACCATACTCCATTTTTATTAACAAACGGTCCTATATCAAAATATGTATTTCGAAAAGTATTGATTTGTTGTATTAAATATTCAAACGATTCACATGTAAACCGATGAAATGGTATATTTTCTACATAATATTGAGTTGACTTTCCACGGTGTTTACCTATAAAATTGTCTAATTTTTCTAGATCACCAATATCAAACCGTTCAATGTTTGCGATGATTTTATTTTGTTGATCGATTTTATTGATATCCATTGTTAATACTTAATATGATAATATAATGCTTACTATCTAAGCAGTATATTATTTTAAATCAATTTACTGCAACTTGTCGGTTGTCTTGTGTGTTGGGTTGTTCGTTTGTTTTTCGGATGGATTATGTGCGTTATTAGTATAAAAACGAAAATGTTTGCCTCTTATAATTTAGATAATTGGCCTCTTGTTTATATTAAGTTGAAAGGTGATATTAAAAGTTATGTTGATTATAAACAATTTACAGATACATGGCTGGGGTTATATAATCGATTAGAGCCATTTACAATGCTATTTGATGCTTGTGAATTCGGTGATGTAAGTATATTTTATGCTATTAAAATGGCAATGTTTATTAAAAAAATAAAGCGAAAACGACCACAATATTTACAAAAAAGTGTAATTATGTTACAAAGTAAATGGTTGAAACATTTAGTAGGGCTAATGTTTTTTATAGAAAAACCAGCTGCACCTGTTTATGTATATTACAAAGATGAACATGGAGATAAACCGTTGAACTTATTGGTTGAGTCGGTTGAAAAGGGAGAGATAGAGTTGTTTCATAAATATACACCATCGTGAGAAGGAATACCGTATTGGTTATGAGTTTGAGTGTTGTTCGTATATAATTCTTCCATAGTCTTCTTTACACAGACCACATACCACACATAAAGTATTAACTCGTTCATCCGATATGATGTCTTCATTGGACCATTGATGTTCGCATAAATCGTATATTTTCTCTTTGTTTTTTCGAATATCGTTTGCAAATGATTTAGTAAGATCGATAAGTTTATTTGAAAGTATAACTATATTTTTATTGTCGTGCATTAATCGTTGGACTTCTTCTTTATTATTTTTTTTATCTAGATCTCTTAGTCTTATTTCATATGATTTGGGTTCTTCATATGATTTGGGTTCTTCATATGATTTGGGTTCTTCATATGATTTGGGTTCCATATTGGTATAATCTGTATAAAACAATTATTTTTAATTGTTAATTATTTAATTATTTAATTATTTGATTTAAGTATTTGTTTTAAATTAGAAAAAACTACAAAATATCTGTATTATTATATATGGGAGCAGGAATACTACCATTTACAATACATAAAGGAAAAGTGTTATTTTTGTTTGGGAGAGAAAACAAAGATAAACATACCGGTGATATGGCAAAAAAAGGTATGTGGTCTGATTTTGGTGGAAGCCGCGAGGATGACGAAACATATAAACAAACGGCAATTCGTGAAGGGTTTGAAGAAACTTCTGGATTTCTAGGTGATGAAAATATTATTACAAAGTTAGTAAATGAAAAATGTGTTAAAGAAATAGAACACCATAAGTATAAAACATTTGTAATATATGTACCATATAATGATACTATTGTAAAAGATTTCAGGAAAAACTTTCTATTTGTTAAAAAAAATAAGCCGGAGTTATATAATCAATCCGGGTTATACGAAAAAGATATGATTAAATGGGTGTCATATGATAAACTGTATAATTTTAAACACGAGGCACGTGTATTTTATCGCGGTATCATTAGTAAATTGATACGGGCGTTTTAAAAATTCAGGCTTACGGAATGTTCGCATTTAACCTTGTCGTTGATTGGTATTTTATGATCGTTAGTGTTATTCTTATTTTGCCTTTTAACAAATTCTTCATATTTACTACATGATTGAACGTGAGAAAGCATTTCATAGGTTGATTTTAAAAAGGGTTTTCTACAGTAAAAACAAGTCCGAGCGACTGGCATTTAAAATTATTAAATATAATAATTTTAAATAATAATTATGAAATAAATTATGAAATAGAAATAGTATCACATATTTACTTATTTTTGCGAGTTTTTTTAATCTTTTTTCTACGACGTTTTTCTGTTTATAAAATTTATGGAAGTTTGGATTTCCTTTCATGTTTGTTTGTAATTAAACGAGCGTTATTTGTATTTTCCATACATGAGCATCAAATATATTTCGATTTCCACTTACATCGGTGGTTTGTTGCGTAATATTGAAACTGTTATTAGCGGGATTACCCATCCACCCATAACATCCGGGTGAAGGCACGCCTAATGAAAGAGAACCACCCGGAAAAATATCCGATAATTCCAAGTCATTTAATGTATTGGTAACATTTCCACTTACGTCGGTTAATGCTTCAAAGTCTAAATTAATATAATTTCTAATGTAAAAATTGATTTTATCACCGGGTAGAAACGGTAATTTATATACAAATGTTTTTATATTTTGTTGGTCGCCACTTAAATCAGACATTTCTGCCATTCGTTGTCGTCTTGTAGCATTGTTACTAATATCGGCAAACATTTGCTCATACATTGTTTTTAATATTGTATTTGACACACCACCGCTTACATTTTGTGACGCATCAATGCTTGTTTCTACGCCGTTTAATTTTTGCGTGGATAAAGCGATCGACCCATTACCCGATACATCACCACCAAGCGTTTCATTTATTTGTGACGCAAGCACATATACATTTGAGTCGGATTCAATGTAATTTATTAGGTTGGTTTCATCTTTAATAAAAGTTTGTGATAAGGGATTGCCTAATAAATGTGTGCATAATACTCTTATCATACATTCGGCATATTTAGTTCCTGTTAATCCAGTTAATGATGATGTATATATATTTTGAGATGGATCTTGCCCTTGGACCGCCGGTCCAATAGGCACATTTTTACTGGGGTCGCTATTGTTAAATATTAAATTGGAATCTTTTAATAATACCCTGGAAATAAGCTCACTAAAATTGGAAACATAATACTCTTGGTTGGTTTCGTTTCCAGAATTATCTGCGCGAGCCCAAAATAAACTGCTACCACCACTTAAATCGCCAATTAAAAACAAATTTTCTAAACGAGAAGCCGATACATCTGTAGTGGAGCATCTCCATACTAAATGATGATCGACCAAATCTTCTGTGGGAAGTTCGCCAAATAATGTAAGGTCTCCACTAATGTCAAATACCACTGGGATTTCAAATATTAAATTACCACTCATGTGTAGATATATACTATAAATACATAATTATAAATACATAACTATAAATACATAATTATAAATACAAAATATCATATCTGTTGTATATAAATGGTGAAGAAAACGATGCGTAAAAAAAGAAAAGGAAATGCAACGATGCGTAGAAAAAGAAAAGGGACCGGAACGGGGAAATCAAAAACGCGTAAACAACAATTTTTATACAATCCAAGTAACCCCAAAAAAAGTTTTGATGTGTATATTGATAAAAATCCCGAGGATACTATTCATATTAAATATACGACTGTAGATGATGTAAAACATACCATTCAGAAATTGGAACGGCTTTATAAGCAAGGAAAATATCCTCATAAAAGGATATGGCAAGTAGGTATGATAATGAAAGTAAGAAAGACGAAGTCACGTAGAAAGACGAAGTTGCGTAGAAAGACAAAAAGACGTAGAAGAAAATAATATAATAATTAATTAAAATATTTAGTTATTATATATGGATAATATTGTGGAAAACCCGGTAAATAATACAGTCGAGGATTTCTTGTCCTTCCTTCAAAAAGAACCATCAATTGATAAAAAAGAAATAGAAAAGAAAAAATTAATTGTTGAGAAAACAGAAACAATGGTCAAAGAGTGCGAAAAATGCACCAAATTGAAAAACGAAATTGGAAAGTTGGAAAATACTTGTGTTGTAACAGGCGAGAAATGTGCGATGGACTTCGTAAGTGGGGGTCCGTGGGGGGTTACTCATAAATGTAGGGATTGTGGTAAGACCACGTATGGTAGTAGCCACGGTGGAAGAAGAAAAAGAAAGACAAAAAAGAGGCGTAAATCGCTACGTAAAAAGATAACTAAAAAAAAGACGCGAAGAAAGCGTAAAACAAAGTTACGTAGAAAGACGAAAAGACGTAGAAGAAAATAATTAATTAACATTAATCGCCTATTAAGAATGTATACATATTATATACTTTCTTAATTAAACATCATAATACGGATTATCTGTAATTGTCATACCACAATACGGTTGAGGTTTGTTTTTATAATCTACCGGATGATACACATCTATTTTTTCCGCATTCTGCAACAAAAATTTAAAATTTTGCCAAAATTCATCTGTGTGCCCAACCGATTTAGTTAGAAGCTATGAAAAAACATAAAAAAACACTTTATAAAAAAGCCAAACAAGTTGGATCACGATTTTCACTTGCCAATAAATACTTTAAGTTTTTAAGTAAGCGAACCAAATTACCTAATGAAAAAAGACTGCAATTTACTTTTGTATTTTAGGGTGTATATGTGTGTGAGTGCGTGCGTGTGAGTGCGTGCGTGTGAGTGCGTGCGTGTGAGTGTGAGTGCGTCAATCAATCCACCAACACATTAATATTCCAGATAGTTTCATGAATGTTGTATTTATTTAATTCGGGTGGTGGTGTAATGATGCATTGGAAATTTAAGATAAAATGTTTGTTGTTTTTATCTAATATTTGCTTTAATTCATTTAGTCGATCGAGATTATTATAGGTTTCAATATCTAAAAATTGATAAATCATATCATTTATTTTTTCTTCTATTGCTTGATTTAACCGGTTTAAATGTTTAAAAGGCTGTGTTAAATTACTCACCTTAAATATTTTATAAGATAGCATGGATATATAATGTTCCTGTAGGGTTTGAACCGGTGTGTTGTATTTAGTTTGTGTAATATTATTAAATTTATACGATAAAGCAGATTTAATATTATTAAATAGTTTTAGTGTTAGTATCGGCTTAATTTGTATAGACGATCGATTAATTGAAACGGTATCGTCATCTTTAATAGAAAATGTTTTTCGTAACAATTCACCATCAATTGTTTTAATGGCTTCCAAATGGTGCTCATCTCTCCCATTTTTATCTTTTAAGTTGGGAGAGATGTTTAGTTTCATAACAGAATATTTCGACAAATCCATTATTATATACAGCCAAAGATATTAATATATTGAGATTTGCGTAGTTGAGATATGCGTAGTTGAGATATGTGTAGTTGAGATATGTATTTACCTTTCGTATAAAATATCAAACTCTAGTGCAAACGAATAATCATTGTAATTCATATCTATTTCCATACCATATTCATCTATTAATTGAATGTGTAATTTATCAATATTTACAGGACCAAAATAATGGCGTTTTTTGGTGATTTTATCGGATGTATCATCAAACAGGACAGCACCCTTTCCTTCTCGCATTGGTATACGAGCCAATATATGATTTCTTAAAAACGAATTCTCATATAATATAGTGCATACATCTTGTGTGGTATTTTTAAAATCATTAATACATAGAAATATATATTTACACCCAGCCAAATCAACAGTTCCTTCGCCTGTATATGACTGTTGCCCTTTATACTGTTTTTTTCTAAATCCCAACACCCATCCAAGTGTTTTCATAGGAGGTGCGTTTTGATGCACTAAATTTTGGAAATCCAGCTCTAAACGGTCTCCATCAGTGGCACCCGCAATAGTTGCCCGCATGGTATTGGAATCGATCGAAATCGTGCACCCTGCATAACTTAAGGTATTTGTGTCTGTATTAACGCCATTTAAAGCAGTTTCCAGCGGTATGGTATCGTAGTTTCCACTTGGTATTTTAATAGTAGCGGAAACACCAATGCCACTAGATGGTGTTTTGGTTATTTTAAAACCATTTGTGCCTAATGTTTCGGATACAACATGTTGTATATTCGCTATTTCCATTGATGACATTTTCATGGAAATGACATTTTTTAATGGGGTTGCCAGATTTACAACGAAATTAGAACTGGTCGAACTAAAATAGTTTTTTCTAAATTTGGAATCGATACTGATTTGCGTGGTAATTATGTTGCGTCGAATATCATTTACTATACCTTGATTAATAGGACTTACATAAACCGACTCCAATTCTTTATTTTTGCGTTCTTTTACTACTGAAGATAATTGTTTTATATCGTGTTGCAAATCTGCGATTGAATAAGACTCGTCCATTATTCCAGCTAAATTATTGTCGCCTTTGATATTTAACTTGTCTTTTAAAGAAAAATGTATGCGTTTTATGAAATCAACTATCTGGCTTTTCTCTTGCAAAGTTAAGTTGAGTTGTGTAATGGCTTGGATTTTCTTATCTACATGTTGCTTTAAAGTAAAATAATCATATTGTTCTTCATCGGGAAGTCGTATAAATACCTTCATGTCGTCAATCGTATAATTGTCTACATTTAAATCGATGTTTAGTTTGTCTATTGTAGCAGTAGTATGTGACTGGCGCCGGCGACTTAAATTGGTCTGGCTGGCATCACTTATCTTACTATGCTTATTATCTATATTATTAGACTTGGAGTTATTCATTTATAATAAAAAAATATTATATTAATCATTTGCTAATTTAATATTTTAATTAGTTGTTGTTGGTTATTTGTTGTTCTTATTGTTAGTTGGTTTTAGTTATTTATTGTGTTTCGTGTATTGTGGTTATATAATTAAGCGTTTTTCTGCGTAAATTCAGCCATCTCCTTTTCATATCGCTCCTTATCCTTAAGATTCATTTTTTCATACTTTTTCTTTTTATCAGCCGAAAGTTTTTGCCACATTGATCCTAGTTCCTTTGCTACTACGCCAATATTTACTTTTCCACCCTTCTTTTTCTCCTTTTCCAACAAAGCAGGGCGCTTTTCATCGCAATAAAAGAAGTATCCTGATTTTGCTTTTTTAGGCATATTTTTATTCTTCTTTGCCTTCATTTTCATTTTCTCACCCACAAACTTCTCCATTAATTCGTTAATTTTATCGGAATGATCCAATTCCAAGCAAACTGCGCGAAGCAGAGAGGCATGGGATTCATACCAATTATCGTATAGACTGACAGTATTATTATGAAATAGTAAACTCATGATGATTATATTTAATTATTAATTATTATATTTAAATCAATTTTATATTATATTAACTTTTCTATTGTTTATTATGGCTTTTTTATGTAAAATTGATTTAAAACAACATAATTATTTTGTTATAAATTTTATTCGTATAGTTTGGTATAATAATCATGGATGCCAATACTAATTTTAAACATATTAAGCATGTTAAACATATTAAGCATATTAAACATATTAAACATGCCGGTGGAAACAATGTTGTAGAACGTGATGATTTAGATGCGGCGTGTTTTAAAGAAATAATCGATGAATTTAATTCAGAGGCAAATCGGTTGGAAATACAAGCAAAAATATTGGCAGATAAAGAAGAAAAAGAATTTATAGAAGCATTACATAAAAATGGTATAACAGTTCTTGACAGAAGAAACAATACAACACAACCACCAATTAAAAGGACAGATATTAGTGGTAATATATAATGAAAAGATTAAATATGATTGCGGATGATTGCGGATGATTGCGGATGATTGCGGATGATTGCGGATGATTGCGGATGATTGCGGATGATTGCGATTGATTATAACTTGTATTTTTATTTTAGATCGATTACGCTATAACATTGTAATAAATCGGCGCGGGCTGATGTTTTTGCAGTTGCACATTGTTGAGAAGTAATTTGTCCGTCGTCTATCATTTTTCGCAGGGATTGCTCTGCATCTATATTCGTTTTATTTAAAATAAGCGATTTGTAAAAGGTTTTGGAAATTAAGGTATAATCTACCGACCCGGCTTCTTGTAACTTAACCGCTTGATTATAGTAAAATGTGGAATCTTTGGTTTTTAAATAATGTTTGTAATCGGTGTATTGTGTATGCGCCATTATATGATATAATATAATATATAATCATAAATAAAAATTTATTAATAATTTATTAATATGTTTTTATTGAGGAGATGAGGGGAGTGTGGTATGGGGGGAGTGTGGTATGGGTTGCGTGGTGTGTTGTATCGACTATTATTTACATAGCGGCGTATATATTATCATAAAAAAACATAGTAATGGAAATAACATCAATGAAATTGTTAATAATTTAAAAGGAATGTACGCAGATACGGTGATGCACTTAAAACATCTGGATTTCTTTTTTTCTTTTACATGTTCTTGATTGATATTATAACTAACAAATACATTATCATAAATATCATCAGCTGATTCAGGTAAATACTTAAAATACATTTCTTCAAATTCGTTGTCCAAGTTCATTAAAAACTCCATCGCCACACAATTAAGAACCATATCGTATAAGTTGTCTTCTTTAAATATAATCCATAGATTTGCTAGATTTACAAACAAGTTAAATCCAAACTCTTGAAAAGTGTCAATCATTACCAAAACATCTACACTAGGTGTCAATTTCTGCAGACGAGTGCGATCCGTTAAATTATCCCAAAGGAAAAAAGAACGGACAAAGTAAAGCGATGATACGCCAAACATGATTAACTTTTTTTTCCAATCGGAATCGTTGGGACACAAACGCCCATCGTAATTATCTACTTCATTGGCGACTATGGCGATATAAATCGACCATTGTGCTACAAATATTATTATAGGTAACGCCGCTATTAATGAAAATACATGACTACAATAAAACGCGTTTTTTTGCTTTAATTTTTCATTTCTATATCCACGGTTAAGATGGTATTTAAACAAAGAAAACATACCGAATTTTGGGTCTGTAATTATGATATCTGCCTTTTCGGGTTGGGTCAAATCTTGTTCTTCAATTGTAAATCCGCGAGATGGTGTAGTGCAGTCCGGTATGATTTTTCTACTGTGTTCTGTCCCTATTAATAGGTCGTCGTGCATTTTAGCATACAAATGATTATATAAAAACACACAATTATCATATATTATAGAGCATATCGATTGTTTATTACTGAAATCCATTTACTTATCTGTTAAAAATATATTTAACTTATTTTAGTTATTATTTTGCTGGGTTGTTGTGGGTTGTGGGGGGGGAGAGATAATTGATTTGTGTAAAGCATTTAAGCCGTTATTGGTGTGTTTTATTATTATATTATGGATTCATATTCTGCATTGTTAAGCAATCTTAATGTTAATGTTAATGGAAATGTAAATAATACACCAATGCTTAAACCGGTTGGTGACGCTATTACGCTGGTTTTTTATTTAATTATATTTGGACTGTATTTCTGCTTTTTTTATTGTGTTAAAACCCGAGAGTATTGATACAGATATTACAGTTGCTTGGTGAAATTGCGTTATATTAAATTAATAATAAAAACAACTTAAATAAATATGGTTATAGAATAATAGGCAGTTGTAGTGCAAGTGAAAAGCTCGAATAGCTCAGTTGGTTAGAGCGTGCGACTGTTAATCGCGAGGTCACAGGTTCAATCCCTGTTTTGAGCGCTAGGTGGCGACCTAATAATACGCAGGGTATGTTGCTTTGTTGCTTTGTTGGATGATTTATTATTAAGGGTAAGTTGCGTTGTTGGCTGAAAAGAAAAGAAATGAAATGAAGTGAAAAAAAAGAAAGGGTATGTGGCATTGTTGGCTGAGGTTAGCCGGATATAGCTCAGTTGGTAGAGCGATTGACTGTAGATCAATTGGTCGTGTGTTCGATTCACACTGTCCGGAGATGGTCTAATATTAAATTCGAGAGAATTTTAAATAGTCAGACCACATATGGGGAGGGATGGGAAGGGAAGGAGAGGGAAGGATGGGATGGGAAGGAGAGGGATGAAGTGGAGTAATAGCGGCGTGGCGCAGAGGAAGCGTGTTTGGCTCATAACCAAAAGGTCGGTGGTTCGAATCCACTCGCCGCTACTTATGACTATTTGCCCGAGAGGTCTAAGGGGCCCGACTTAAGATCGGGTGTATTCGTACGCGTGGGTTCGAACCCCACAATAGTCATTTATCTGCTCGGTTAGCTCAGTTGGTAGAGCACGGGTCTTATGAGCCCGGGGTCGTGGGTTCGAACCCCACATTGAGCATTTTTTTAATAATATTTACTATATCCAATTGTTTAGTAAATAAACTAGTAGGTTCAACCAATTACAATTAAATATCATTTTATTAAATTAATAAAATTATATAAAATAAAGCACATAAGTGATATAAATATAAAAAATACAGATACAAATGGCAGGCGAATGGTTGTTAATTACACATATTGCTTGTTTGTTTCCTATCGGCACACTTTTATGGAACTATAAAGTTAGAAAGGAAAAAGATAGTTTGTTTTTGATTTCTCGATATTTATATACTTTGTTTTTTTCATTAATGTATCATTCATACCATATTACAAATAAAACATTTATTGATTTGCATGAAGATTATAGGGATATATGGGGATTTTTAGATAGTCATCAATCAGCTAGTTTGGTGATTACTACCATATTGTTTTGTTGTAGAATTAGAGAGCCGTGGATTTATATCATATCAAATATGTGTGATACATTTTTACTAGTGATAAACTTTTTTAGTTTGTATATTATCAACATATATTTACTTACAATCATTACATTTGTGGTATTTATTTTTAAATATAAAACTATTGTACGGTTTTTTAAATATTTTCGGATCACAAGTGTCTCGTGTTTATCTTGTTGTGGGCTGTCGATTTTCTGCTATTATAGTTCCGAAGACGAGTCGCAATATGTGCTTTATCATTCTATGTGGCATGTTTTTATATTTACTTCCGCAGGGTTAGGCATGATATTGCGGTTTAAATTAAATAACAAGTTGTATCCGGTTAGAACTAGAGAGTCGCTAAACTCGATTTGAGGTGCGTGGTGTGTTGTGTGTTGTGTGTTGTGTGTTGTGTGTTGTGTTGTGTGTTGTGTGTTGTGTGTATGTTGTCTTTTATTTTGACTGGTTGATTGCCTGCGCTTTGATTCGATTAAGACGATCCATGTGTCCTATTTTATT
>Ga0209533_1000212_pt1 | contig 55550 bp, 55 predicted proteins | sample COG_04_FD_184748 | JGI IMG/M metagenome (GOLD analysis project Ga0209533, IMG submission 184748) | Pelagic Microbial community sample from North Sea - COGITO 998_met_04 (SPAdes) (version 2) | ecosystem: Environmental > Aquatic > Marine > Neritic zone/Coastal water | place: Helgoland, sampling...
TATGGTCTGAAGTATTAGGTTACATACTCAGTCAATGTTTAGGTGCTATAGCGGCTGTAGCGGTACTGGCTGTGACGCTGCCTGAGACCTCAACATTTGGTGAAACCTTGCCTAATGCGGATTTAGAAATAGGAGTGTGGCAAGCATTCGTATGGGAATTTATTCTCACTTTTATGCTGATGTTTGTTATTATATCTGTTGCTACAGATAGTAGGGCTGTGGGTATCATGGCAGGAATGGCTATTGGAGCCACCGTGATGCTTGATGCTGCTATTGGAGGCGCATTTACAGGAGCCTCGATGAATCCAGCTCGCTCACTAGGGCCTGCTCTATTTGCAGGTAATCTAGAACATTTATGGCTCTATTGGGCTGCACCTATAGCTGGTGCTATTGTAGCAGTAGTTGTTTACCACTTTATTCGTTGCGAGCCAGAACTGGAAAAGACAGAGGTTAAAGGTTGCTGTTAACTCCTTAAATCAGTTTTAATCAGCTAACCTAAAATCAAGAAAGCGCTTGGGGATATTAACGTGAGCAATGGAGATGCGCACTGTATCCCCTGCTTGAAATTTAGCTGGATAATCATGCAGTTTCTTAGAGTTACCTCTCAAGTAGGCTTTGAATGAACTGTCATAATGCCAGGCTTTTTCGTCTTGATTATAAGGTAAATCAGCGCGCCTAATCATGCCTTTTAGATGGAAATCACTAAGCTCAATAAATAGACCTCCAGGGCTACAATCACTAATCCTTGCTTCAAAGCTTTTTCTGGATTCATAAGGTAGAGCGGCTTGCTTGGCAAAGTAGTTGAGTAGCTTGAGTTTTTTGATTTGCTCTTCAGCGTCGCTACTATTGCGCTCAGTCACGGAGATATGTTCTGCAATTTTAGCTATAGCTACGGCGTTATAGGGTGTTGGTTCAAGTTGCTTGGTGCGTTGAGTTTCAATAACCGCGCTGAGTTGGCGATGAACCACTAAATCAGCATAACGACGGATGGGGCTAGTGAAATGTGTGTAGTGCTGCTTGGCTAAGCCGTAGTGAGGCATGCTTTTTTCTATATAGCAGGCACGTTTGAGACTCTTGAGTAGAGCGAGTTTTAGCTCAGCTTCGTAAGGAGACTTTTTGATGACTTTAAGAAAACGTTGCAACTCTCCTCGCAGAGTTAAATCTCCAGGGCTGTAACCATATTGTTTTGCCATTTGGCTAAAATTTTCTAATTTTTCAGGATCGGGCTCATCATGAATACGGTAAATACAGGGTTTTTGCTGTTGTACCATATAGGTGGCTATGGTCTCATTAGCTAGCAACATGCACTCCTCAATAAGTTCGTGAGTTTCAATATGTATAGACGGTTCAAACCCCACAACTTCGCGTTGATCATTGAGAATCAGCTCAAGGCTAGGCCTCTCTAATTCCAAACTACCATTTTTAATGCGGTTAGCTCGCAGGAGTCTAGTTAGAGTGGATGATAATTGAACCACTTCAATAATGGTAGCTGGGCGTTCTGATTCACTAGGGTTGTCTAAGATGCCTTGAGCCTCCTCATAACTGAGTTTGGCGGCAACGTTGATGATGCCTTTGCCAAATTTATAATCGGTGACTTGGGCGTCTTCGTCTAGGCTAAGCTCAACATAACAGGTGAGGCGCTCAACATCAGGCTTAAGACTGCATAAGTCCTGACTTAAGGCAAAAGGAAGCATAGGTAAGACTTTGTCGGGGAGGTAGGTTGAGTTGCCTCGATGTAAAGCTTCTTTGTCTAAGGCGCTACCAGGGGTGACTAAGTTGGAAACATCCGCAATGTGTACCCAGAGTTTCCAGCCTTTATTGTCAGGGAGCTTTTCAATACCGATAGCATCGTCATGATCTTCCGCTGTCTTTGGGTCAATGGTGATGATGGGGGTTCTGGTGAAATCGTCACGCTTAGCACGTTCTTGGTCTGTGATGAGGGGTTGTTTGGTGATAAGGGCTAACTCTGCTTGAATCGCAGAGTTAAATTCTGGCTCTATACCCAAACGAGCGAGAACCTTGAGTTCCTCAAGCTCAATAGGATTTTCGTACTTGATAATATTTTTGAGAGACAATATAGGCTTGTCATAAAATTTCTCCCATTTTTCGATTCTAACACTAATCCAATCATCGATTTGAGGTTTGAGCCCTCCTAGATGTGTGATTTCCATCTCTGGAAGGTATTGTGCTTCAGGTGCAATATAGTGTTTGTTATTGTGATAAATATAAGTACCTAAAATACGATTAACTGTGCGTTCGAGAACCTTAGTGACTTTGGCTTTGAGGTTGCGGGGGTCTTCTAACCAATTGTTAGTATTTAAAGTTGCTACAGAGTTATTCTTGCCTCTGTAATTACCACGATGTTGATCTCTGCCACTAGGTGTAATAATAGCGATAACCTCATCGCCGTGGATGGCGGTAAGGCTATCCTTACCTGCAACTTGGACTCGGCGGTTGAGAAACTTTTCTTCTTCTACAGATAGAGTAGGATTATCAGAACTAGGATAAAAATAAAGATTTTGTTGAGCATCTAATTTAAATGAACCTTTGAGAGTTAGGCTTAAGCTGGGCTTGCTTCTCTCTCTTGATGAGCCGTCTGATTTTTTAGTGAGAGCCTTGTTGGGTCCTTTGCTTTTGCCAGCAAATTTACCTTTACCTTTAAACTTGGGTAGTGGTTGTGTGTTTTTTGGCTTGCTCCATTTACCGTTTGTAGGCTTTTCTTCAGATTTAGAGCTGGCAGATTTGCGTCTTGAAGGCTTCTTGGAGCCTGAGTTAGCAGAGCTTGAGCCTAAACGTTTAGATGTTGTGGGTTTTTGCGGTTTTTTTGAAGGACGTTTAGGCATAGAAGAAGGTCGATATTAACTAATATATCATAGTATAGACTAGATAACTTAGCTAGTCGATGCTCAGCCACGCTAAATGCTATTAATGTCGATTTTGATGAGCCGTAAAACAAAAAAAGGACAGCTATCAAATAGCTGTCCTTAGGTAAAAGATTGTTTTGCTAGTTTAGCTTTCGTAGCGGATGTCTTCTGATGAGTGGATAAAGATAATAGATTCTGCCATATTTTTACTCAAGTCACCAATACGTTCGATGTGTCTTAGAAGCAGGATGGCTTCTAGATAATGTTCATCTGGGTCGTAGTCATCAGAGGTGATGTTAGAGTAGAACTCTTTGGCTATTTTTTTGTAGCTTGAATCTAGCTTATCATCTAGAGGCTTAATGCTGTAAGCTATTTTCATGTTAGCCTCTTGATAACTTTGGATGCTTAAATTATATTCTTCAAAAGCTTTGTTAAATAGCTCAATAACGGTATCAAGCTTTTCAAAATTACCTTTTTTGAAGAGCTTTTTGCTATGCTTTCCAATATTGATGGTGTGGTCTCCAATACGCTCTAAGCAACGTGCAATTTGCATGCTACCCACTACAGTTCTCAAGTCTGTTGCCATAGGGGTGAAGCGCAAAAGAATTTCAAAAGCGCATTCATCGATTTCTTTTTGAATCTGATTGATGTCTTCGTCATTTTCTACAAAGTCACTGTAATTTTTGGTTTTGGCGTTTTCGAACCATTTTTTAGTGATAAGCAATTGCTCGCGCACGAGTAATTCCATTGAGTTGAGTTTGCTCTTGAGCTCATTGAGTTGTGAATCAAAGGCTGAGATGATGTGGTGTTCGGACATAATAAAAGGGGGTTAAGCGTTAAATAGAAATTAGGTGTTGGTTAACCAAATTTACCACTAATATAGTTTTCTGTGGTTTGTTGGCTGGGGTTAGTAAATATTTTTTGTGTTTCATCACATTCGATAAGTTTTCCAAGATAAAAGAAAGCAGTGTAATCTGAAATACGAGTAGCTTGCTGCATATTGTGAGTAACGACAATGAGGGTGTAATCTTGTTTAAGTGTGGTGATAAGTTCTTCTATTTTTGCGGAAGCAATAGGGTCGAGAGCAGAAGTTGGCTCATCCATGAGGATAATTTCAGGGTTCACAGCGATAGTTCTAGCAATGCAGAGGCGCTGTTGTTGTCCTCCTGATAAGCCTTGAGCGCTTTGATTGAGTCGATCTTTGGCTTCGTCCCATAGTCCACATTGAATAAGGCTATTCTCTACTTTTGCATCTAGAGTGTCTTTGTCGTTTATGCCATTGATGCGTAGACCATAGGCGACATTGTTATAAATGGTATCTGGGAAAGGGTTTGATTTTTGGAAAACCATGCCTACTTTTTTTCGTAATTCGGTGACATCCACATTGTTTTGATAAATGTCTTCACCAAGCACATGGATATTTCCTGTTGAAACATGAGAGCCAATAGCAAAATCATTCATGCGATTAAAGCAACGTAATAGAGTAGATTTACCGCAACCTGATGGCCCAATAAAACCCATGACAGTATTTTTTTTCACGGTTAAGTCTATATTTTGTAGTGCTGGCTCGAGATTAGCTTTGTACTTAAAAGACATATTTTTGACTTCAACTGTATTATTTGTACTCGAATGAGTATTTGATTTTAGCTCTTGTGCTAAAGTTGTAGAAATTGTGCTTGTGGAGTTCATAGTGAGTTACTCAATAACTGTTCATTTAATCAGCTATACCTTAGAATTAAAAAAGGGCATTGCCAAGTCGTAATTTTAAAACATTTTGTTACATTTATAGAAAATTAATACTGGGCTTACCGATAGATGTAAAAAAGAAATGACATTTGCTTTCAAATAATCTAATTTACTAAGAAATATTATGTATACAATACAACCCCATTATCACGCAATTGCTAGGACGGCTCAAGATTATGAACGTATGGCGATGTCTGGTGTAGTCGCAGTTTGTGAGCCTGCCTTTTGGGCAGGTTTTGATCGTGATTACCCTGAAACTTTTTTGGATTACTTTAAGCAAATTACTGAATTTGAGCCTACAAGAGCTGCAGATTATGGGATTAAGCATTATTCTTGGTTAGCTGTGAACCCTAAAGAAGCTGAAGATGTAGGGTTGACTCGAGCAGTTTGTGAGAAAATGGCAGACTATTTTGACTCTCCCAATGTATTAGGAGTCGGGGAAATTGGACTGCATAAATCGACGAAAAATGAGATGGAGAGCTTTGAGATGCAGGTAGATTTAGCTCTTAAGCATAATCAGCTGATTCTTATTCATACTCCACATTTAGCAGATAAATTAAAAGGAACGCAGAATATTATAGATTTACTAAAAAACTTTGACTTAGATCCAGGTCGCGTATGGATAGACCATGTAGAAGAGCATACTGTAGAACTCGTTTTAGATGCAGGCTATTGGGCAGGCATGACACTTTACCCACTGACTAAGATGACTGCACCTAGAGCTGTGGATATTTTAGAAAAATATGGCTGGGAGCGCATGCTAGTCAACTCTTCAGCTGACTGGGGTCCTAGTGATCCGTTTACTTTGCAAGAGTGTATTCTTGAATGCCGTTTGAGAGGGTTTTCTGAACAAGAGTTGATTGATATTTTTCATAATACTTCTTGTCGTTTCTTGTCTCAAAATCCTAAGTGGGATATAGACCCTATTCAAATTTCAGTTCAAAAATAGTTGTACTTAGAGATTGATGCAAAACTCAGCAATGTTATATAAGCATATAATGAAAGCTGAGGTAGCAGAACAATTAACCAAAGATCGCAAAGAGGCCTGGGTAGGAGATGCGGTATTAGCACTCTATGTCCGTCGATGGATTCTTGAAAACGATGATAAACTAGATGGTGAAAAATTTGTGAGATTCACGTCGAATGATTTTTTAAGGGCTTTTGGTCAGCCAACTAAGGTTGAAGCTCAAATAGGACAAGTTTTTGAAGCCAAAGGTTTGGAGTCTGCTTTTGATTGGATCGAGACTAATTTGCAACCAATATTTTTACAACAAGAGCGCAATTATCAACACAAAATTAAGCACCAAAAAAAGCGCAAAGGTTAAGTTTGCAGGATTGAAATAGTTTGTTGCCTTGGTGATTTTCACATTTTTAACTTTATGATTGATAAACGTAATATAGCTCTGCTCATTTGTTTTGTGGCCTTAACATATGTAACTATTAATTTAGTTATAAAAACTCAATTCTCAGATAGCGAGCTCAACCAAAATAGCAGCAATATTAATCAAGATGGCTGGAAGCATTTGTTTAATGGGCATAATCTTAGTGGTTGGCAGCAAGTAACAGGGAATGCTATTTATACTGTAGAGCAAGGAACTATTGTTGGAAAATCTGTAGAAGATAGCCCCAACTCTTTTTTAGCGACCACCCAAAGCTATGCAGATTTTGAATTGCAGTTAGAAGTTAAGCTCGACGAGAAGCTTAATTCAGGTATTCAAATTCGTAGTTACGTCAACAATCCCACATCTCCGGGTATGCGTGCTGGAATGCCAGTCAGTGGCCCTCAAATTGAAATTTATACCGCAGGGGCTCAAGAGAGTTACTCAGGTTTTATTTATGGAGAAGGCCTTAATATAGGAGGTTGGCTCACACCCAAAGAAAAGCATATTAAACATAAATACTACAAAAATGGAGAATGGAATCATTATAAAATCATCGCCAAAGGAGCTACCATTCAAACGTGGCTTAACGGTCAGAAGGTTTCTGATTTAACGCATGTGCAAGCTTATGAGATGAGCCCTAATGGGTTTATAGCGCTTCAAGTGCATAGTATTCCTAAGAAGCTCAAGGGGCAAGGACCCTTCAAGGTGCAGTGGAAAAATATTAAAATAAAAGAAATTTGATATTTTTAACACTTTTTGGAAAGATTTTTGTAATAGCTACGTATATATAAGTATATAAGTTTTAAATAAGTTAATTTCAATTTATAAAAAGTTTATATAATAGTTAATTTTTAATAGTGATTAATTTGAGGCTTGGGTGGTAGTTCGCCCAAGCCTTTTGCTTTTTTTCTAATTATTTTGATTGGATTGATGAATAAATTTACTATAAATCACTTGATGTCATTAGTCCTCAATGCTAGATTTCATGCATATTTTATAGAATCTACTAATTATGCATCATTTTCATTACAAAAACGAATCCCTACATTGTGAGAATGTAGATTTGAGTAGTATTACAGATACTTATGGAACACCAACGTACATCTATTCAGCTCAGACATTTAGAGATAGTTATCAACGTTTAGATAAGGCTCTTGCAGAAATAGACCATGAAATATCTTACGCCGTCAAAGCAAATTCTAATATTGCCATTTTACATTTATTAAAAGAGTTGGGCAGTGGTTTTGATATAGTGTCAGCTGGAGAGCTTTATCGAGTCATAGCTGCAGGTGGAGACGCTGCGCATTGTACCTTTGCAGGTGTTGGTAAGACAGATGAAGAAATTAATTATGCTTTAGATCAAGGCATTTATTGCTTTAATGTAGAATCTATCCATGAGCTAGAGGTGATTAACAGTCTCGCAAAGGCTAAGGGGATTAAGGCCCCCGTAGCGCTAAGAGTAAACCCTAATGTCGATGCTAAAACCCACAAGTATATATCAACTGGCAAAGCTGAGAATAAATTTGGTATAGATTTTGAAGCCATCGAAGGAGCATACGCTCATGTAGCTGCTAATTTAGACTCTCTTGAGATTAAAGGGTTGCAAATGCATATTGGATCGCAGCTCACTCAGGTTAAGCCTTTTGAGGAGGCAGTTAATAAAGTGCTGTCATTAGTGCGAATGCTCAAAGACACCTATGCCATTGAATTCTTCTCGATAGGTGGAGGCATTGGAATTGTCTATGAGGATGCGCTTGCTTCTGGTCAACAAAGTTGGTGGGATAAGCAAACTGATGAACAAAGACCGTTAACCCCTGAACTGTATGCAGAGCGTATTGTGCCACTACTTAAGCCGTTAGGTTTAAAAATATTACTAGAGCCAGGTCGCTTCATTGCTGGTAATGCAGGCGTGCTTGTTACGGAGTGCCTCTATGAAAAATCAGGCAAATCAAAATCATTTAGAATGGTGGACGCAGCCATGAATGATTTGATTCGTCCAGCTCTCTACGAAGGTTACCACCAAATTGTGCCATTTAAGCAATCGCAAATAAGTGACAAAACTTTGATAGGTGATATTGTTGGTCCCATTTGTGAGACAGGCGACTTCTTTTGTCAGAGCGTAGAGCTTCCTAATATTGAGCGAGGTGATTATATCGCGTTGATGAGCGCGGGAGCTTATGGATTTACGATGGCTTCTAACTACAATTCACGCCCACTACCAACTGAAATTTTAGTTGATGGAGATGAGTTTAAAGTGATTAGAAAGCGTCAAACCTTTACAGACTTAATTGCAGGGGAATCAGTTTAGGTCATTTAAAATGACTTTGACTTCTTGCAATCATTGATAGTCATACTAGATTAACATAGATGAAAGCTATACTTACCAAAACATACCGCTTTGAGGCAGCGCATACTCTTCCGAGTTTGCCTGAGGAACATAAATGTCGTCAAATGCATGGGCATAGTTTCAAGGTATATATTAGTATCTATGGAGAAGTAGATCCTAAGATAGGCTGGATTTACGATCACAAGTGCATTACAGATGCGATGGCTCCATTACTAGAACAATTAGATCATAGCTATCTTAATGATATAGAAGGACTAGAAAGCCCAACTATAGAGATTATGGCGGCTTGGTTTTGGACTAAAATTCAAGATCAACTTCCTGGTTTATATGAAATTAAGATTGATGAAACACCCACAGCTAGCTGTACGTTTCGCGGTGAATTTTAATAGAGTATTAAAAAATATAAATTACATCAAACAATTTTTAGCGCCAAATATCAATACGTATTAATCATCAAAACGCCTTGTAATATTTACTTTGTGTTTTGATTCTTATAGTTTAACTTTAAATTTTACTTGTATTTCATCTTATAGCAACCTAACTTGCTGCTTCAAACTTTCAGATTATTAAATTATGGCAAAATATGCAATTAACGGTTTCGGTAGAATTGGACGTAACGTACTTAGAGCGCTTTTCAACAAAGGTGAACTTACAAAAGTAGTTGCAATCAATGATTTAACAGATGCAAAAACAATCGCTCACTTACTCAAGTACGATTCAACTCAGGGCATCTTTGCCGCCGAAGTAGAAGCCGCAGAAGGCGCTATCATCGTTGACGGTCATGAAATTGTACTCCTTGCAGAAAGAGATCCAGCAGCGCTTCCTTGGAGTCAGCTCGGTGTTGACACTGTACTTGAATCTACAGGTTTCTTTGCTTCACGTGAGGGCAGTAGCAAACACATCTCAGCTGGAGCTAAAAAAGTGCTCATCTCAGCGCCTGCTTCAGATCCCGATTTAACCATGTGTCTTGGTATCAACCACCAAGATTATGATTTTGATAATCATCACATCGTGTCTAACGCTTCTTGTACGACTAACTGTCTTGCACCAATGGTAAAAATCCTCAACGATAAATGGGGCGTTGAGAAAGGTATCATGGCAACTATCCACAGTTATACCAATGACCAAAAAATCTTAGACTTACCACACTCAGATTTACGTCGTGCGCGTTCAGCTGCGATCAACATCATCCCTAGTAGCACAGGCGCAGCCAAAGCTATTGGTGAGGTAATCCCTGAGCTCAAAGGCAAGCTTATCGGCAACTCATACCGTGTGCCAACTCCAACTGGTTCACTCACTGACTTTGTAGCGCAACTCAAAGACGGCGTAGAAGTCACCGTAGAAGAAGTCAACGCAGCATTTGCCGAGGCAGCAGCTACTGAAAACTTCAAAGGAATCTTTAACTACACTGAATTACCACTTGTACTTCAAGACATCGTAGGCGACCCACACTCATCAATTCTTGATGCTGGTTGTACTATGGTACTCGAAGGTGGTATGATTAAAATCGGTGCTTGGTACGATAACGAGTGGGGTTACTCAAACCGTGCAGCCGAAGCACTTGCTCTTATCTCAGAAGGTCTCTAAGACTTACGAGAAAATCGAATAGCTAAGTAAATTAGCAACAAGGCGAGGTTGAAAAACCTCGCCTTTTTTTGTAGCCTTATATTTATCATGCAATCCCTACAATTCAAAAGCTTTGGTCAGCCTGAAGAGGTCATGGAGTTGGTAGAGCTACCATTGCCTGCTTTAGAGTCAGGGCAGGTGCAGGTGCGTGTGCTAGCGTCTGCGATTAATCCTGCTGATATTAATTATGTGCAAGGTTATTATGGGGTCAAACCAGAGTTACCAAGTACCTGTGGTATTGAGGGAGTTGCTGAGGTACTAGACTCGCAATCAGAGCTATTTCAAGCAGGAGATAGAGTGATATTTATCAAGCGTGTCGGGACATGGCAGCAAGAGTTGATTTGCTCAGCAGATAGCCTAGTTAAAGTTCCTCAGGCATTAGCTATTGAGCAAGCAGCGATGCTTAAGGTTAATCCACTCACAGCCTTGCAATTACTGACCAGTTTTGTGGATTTAAAAGCAGGTGACTGGATTATACAAAATGCCGCCAATTCAGGTGTAGGGCAATCTGTGATTCAGCTCGCGCAAATACTAGGCATCAAGACCATTAATATTGTACGTCGTGAGGAAGCTCTAGCTGAAATTGCTCATTTAGGAGGAGATATTAATCTCGTGGATGCAGAAGACCTCAAATCCCAAGTGCTAGCACTCACCAACGCTGTAGAGCCACAATTAGCCATGAATGCGGTGGGGGGCGATAGTGCACTACACCTCATGGATTGCTTAGCTCCTAAAGGGCAGCATGTGACTTATGGCGCGATGAGCTTACGTAGCCTCAAAGTGCCAAACAAGTTTCTAATTTTCAAAGGGATTAGCCTACATGGACTCTGGGTCACAGAGTGGCTGAGTCAGACACCGTATAAGCAAATACAGCAGACGTATCAACAGCTCGCTGACTATGTCATAGCAGGTAAGCTTTCACAACCAGTCGCGGCCACTTACCCATTAGCTGAACACCAACAAGCCCTCACTCATGCTCAGCAACCGAAAAGGGGAGGAAAAATATTGTTTAATTGTCAATAAGTTTAAACCAAAAAGCCAGAGAGACATACATCTCACTGGCTTGATTTTCTTTAAACTAATAACTTAAAGAATGGTTGGCGAAATTATTTAAGCAAGTTGCTGATAATTTCTTTTTCTTCGGTGAGTTCGTCGATGCTGTTTTGGATGCCAGCTTTGAGGAAGTCGTCGAGTTCCCAACCTTCGACAATCTTGTAGTCGCCATTACCTGTTGAGGTACATGGGAAACTAAAGATAAGTCCCTCTGGGATACCAAGTGATTCAGCATAAGGGTTGTTATCTGAGCTCACACAAGCTGAGAATACTTCGCCCTCTGGAGTTGGAGTCGTGAGACTTTTTACATGATCGATGAGCGCATTAGCAGCAGAAGCAGCTGATGATTTTCCACGAGCAGCAATAATAGCCGCACCACGTTTGGCTACTGTTGGAGTGAACTCGTTTTGTAGGTAGTCTAAATCAGTGATAACCTCAGTCGCTGGTTTGCCTGCGATAGTTGCGTTAAGGTAGTCAGGTACTTGGTTAGCTGAGTGGTTACCCCAAACAACCATGTTTTTGATGTCTGTGACTGTCGTGCCTGATTTTTGAGCGAGTTGAGTCATGGCACGGTTCTGGTCGAGTCTGGTCATCGCAGTAAATCTGTCATTAGGCACGTCAGGAGCATTGCTCATGGCGATGAGGCAGTTCGTATTACATGGGTTGCCTACCACAGCTACACGTACATCAGCTGCAGCGTGATCATTGATAGCTTTGCCTGTTGAGGTAAAGATAGCACCGTTGTCTTTGATAAGGTCAGCACGCTCCATACCTGGACCACGTGGCTTAGAACCTACGAGGAGTGCCCAGTTGACATCGGTCATGGCCACATTCACATCGTCAGTCATCACGATGTCAGTAAGTAGGGGAAAAGCGCAGTCATCAAGCTCCATAGCGACACCTTTGAGGGCTTCTAAAGCTGGAGTGATTTCAAGGAGGTTAAGAGCGACAGGTTGGTTAGGGCCAAACATCTCGCCACTAGCAATTCTAAAGAGCAAACTGTAGTCGATTTGACCAGCAGCACCAGTAACACAAACACGTATAGGATTAGACATAATAGATAATAATAATTATTTTAAAAGGTACCGAAAAAGCACGCTTAATTGCTAAGAGTACTAAGGTGTTTTGGCGGGTTAATCAAGATTATTCATTTTCAAACTTTGTGGGCTTGTCAAAGGCTTTGAATTACCCTTAGATAAGCTCGCTTGGGATTATAAATCTCTTTACTTTTTTAACGATAATTATTTTAAATATGAGCCAAATTACCAATATTCTAGCCCAACGTTACGCCACTAAAGAAATGTCTGCTATTTGGTCAGCGGAAGGTCGTATTATTTTAGAAAGAGAGCTCTGGGTGGCTGTATTAAAAGCGCAAAAAGATTTAGGTCTAGATGTCAATACTGATGCTATCAAGGCTTACGAATCAGTCATTAATCAGGTCAATTTAAAATCTATCCAAGATCGTGAGATCATTACCCGTCATGATGTTAAGGCTCGTATTGAAGAATTCACTGACCTTGCTGGTTATGAGGAAATCCACAAGGGCATGACCTCTCGTGATCTCACTGAGAATGTAGAGCAGCTGCAAGTCTACCGCTCGTTGGAGTTACTCAAGGTTAAGGTGCTCGCTACTTTGAATCAATTATCGCAACGTGCAGAGTCTTGGAAGAATATCGTGGTAACTGCAAGAACTCACAATGTAGCTGCTCAACCTAGTACCATGGGTAAGCGTATTGCGATGTTTGGTGAAGAGTTATTAGTTGCCTATCAAGCGCTCGATCAGCTTATTAAAAATTACCCTGTTCGGGGTCTCAAGGGTGCTGTGGGGACACAGATGGATCAGTTATCCCTGTTTGATGGAAATAGTGAGGCAGTGCTTGAGTTAGAGCAGAAAATAGTCAGTCATTTAGGTATTAATAAGGTACTTACCAACGTAGGTCAGGTATACCCTCGCTCATTAGATTATCAGGTAGTTGCTAATCTTGTGCAGCTCGCATCAGCTCCGACATCGCTCGCCAAGACATTACGCCTGATGGCAGGCCATGAGACTGCTTCGGAAGGTTTTGCTCCAGGTCAGACTGGCTCTAGTGCTATGCCACACAAAATGAACGCTCGCTCTTGTGAGCGTGTGTGTGGTTTCCATGTGATTCTTAAGGGTTATCTTACTATGGCAACAGGTCTTGCAGGTGACCAATGGAATGAGGGTGATGTCTCTTGTTCAGTGGTACGCCGTGTGATGTTGCCAGATGCCTTTTTTGCTATTGATGGTTTACTTGAGACTTTCCTCACTGTGCTTAAACAGATGGAAGTTTACCCAGAAGTCATCACTAAGGAAAATGAGTATTATCTACCATTTTTAATGACAACCACGATTCTCATGCAAGCTGTTAAAGCGGGTGTGGGTCGTGAGACAGCTCACGAAGTGGTCAAAGAGCTCGCCGTAGCAACTATCAATGATTTGCGTGCTGGTAAAATCAGTCATAATGATTTGATCCAACGTATGGCGCAGGATGACAGATTGCCGTTTGATGAAGCTCAGTTACAAGTATGGGTTGACGAAGGTCGCCAAAAAACAGGAGCAGCCGTTAGTCAAGTAGAGTACTTTGTATCTCAAATTGCAGCTGAATTAGCCAATTGTCCGCAAGCGGCTGAGTATAGTCCTGCAGATATTCTCTAAATTATTATCTAGTGAATCTTTTAAAACAATAACTCACTAGTTAATTAATCATTTATAATTAAATAAAGTATTATGGGTAAATCAACGAGTATAGGTTTATGGGTAGGGAGTGTTCTCTTTCTTGTGTTTATGCTCGTGCAGTTCAATGATTTTACTCAATATAACAATGCCGATTGGTGGAGTTGGGTTTTGATGTATTTGGCTTGTGCTATTTTAGGCTTTTTAGCATGGAAGCAGAAGTTAAGCTTCTATGGAGCAGGTATAGCACTAGGTTTTTCTATTGGGGCTCTATGTTTTAAGTTACAAGATGATGTGGGAAACTGGCATTGGAGTCGTCTGAATATTGCAAACTTTTGGACTGAAGATGGTACAGAGATGGTGCAACAGACTAATGAAACTGGAGGACTAATCCTCATTATTATTTGGTTAGTTATACTCAATTTCATAGTACGAAAAAGTTATTAATAACATGCCAGAAGCTGCAAATAGCAACATACAGAGTAGAGTGGTAGATCAGAGGAATCGAGGGCTACACGATTTGCGTATTTCTGTGACGGACCGTTGTCAGTTACGTTGTCGTTATTGTATGCCTGAAGAAGTGTTTGATAAGGATTATGTGTTTTTACCAAAATCGCAAATTTTGTCATTCGAGCAAATCACCCTAGTAGCTAAAGCCAGTGTGAACTTAGGAGTGAAAAAAATAAGACTCACAGGCGGTGAGCCGCTCATGCGTCGAGATATTGACCAGCTCATTGCTCAATTAGGCAAAATTGAAGGCCTTGATGAAATAGCGCTGACCACCAATGGGTTGCTGCTACCTAAATATGCTAAAAAACTTAAAGCCGCAGGGTTAGATAGAGTTACTGTAAGTTTAGACGCGATGGATGATGCTATTTTTAGTGAAATGAATGGAGGCAAAGCTAAGGTGTCGCATGTTTTAAAAGGTATTATAGCAGCCCAAGAAGCTGGTCTATATGTAAAAATTAATACAGTACTTAAGCAAGGTGTGAATGATGGTCAGGTCTTGGCTCTTGCTCATCAAGCTAGAGAACTGGGTGTGCCACTAAGGTTTATTGAGTATATGGATGTAGGCAACTGCAATGGTTGGGAAGCTAGTGATGTCGTTGATACTCAGCAAGTATTAGAACAGTTACAAACGATAGCTCCCTTAGAGCCAGTCAACCCAGCTCATGTAGGCGAGGTCGCTAAACGTTATAAATTTACTGATACAAAGACAGAAATAGGATTCATCACTTCGATTAGTGAACCTTTCTGTGGTGATTGCAATCGTGCTCGATTATCAGCAGATGGACAGATTTACACTTGTTTGTTTAGTACTGTAGGTTATGACCTCAAGCCTATTATCCAGCAACAAGGCAAGACAGATGATGAACTCGTGAGTTTTCTCACAGCTCAATTTAGCTCTATCTGGCAGCAACGTGATGACCGCTATTCAGAAATTAGATTTGACAAAACCATACCCAAAGACCCTAAGATAGAAATGAGCTATATCGGAGGGTAATAAAGATAGAACACTCTAAGCGTGAGCGTAAGAGTTTAGACAAAAGACGTAATGAAGTGGAGTTCTTTTACCCGAAGGGGGAGAACGTTACGAGTAATGAAGGGCTCATCAAATGAGCTATATTGGAGGATAATAAAAAGACTAAATTATGAAAATTAATATCAATGCTATTTATATATCAGAAGGGCACAATTACCGTGGGCGCCATGAAATAGGCTCACTAGATTTCCCAATTATAGAAAAAGAAAATATAAAGTGCATAGAAAGTAAAGGTATAGTAGGGGATAGGTTTTATGACCTCAAAGAAGATTTCAAAGGTCAAATTACTTTTTTTGACTGCGCAGTTTACGATGCTTTGAGCCAAGAAGTTAAAGGAGAGTACCCTATATCTGCGGTGAGACGTAATGTCATGACGCAAGGGGTGGATTTAAACAGCCTCATCGGTAAAGAGTTCAGTATTAATGGAGTTAAATTCAGAGGAAGCGAGGAGTGTGCTCCTTGCTACTGGATGGATGAAGCCTGCGGAGAGGGAGCCGAAGATTTTCTCAAGGGTCGCGGTGGATTAAGAGCGAGAATACTGACTAGTGGAGAACTTAAGGTAGGAGAAAATCAACTCGAACTATTAGATTAGAATTATTTTTTAAAATAGTCTTGATTTAAATAAATAAAACGGTAAAAAGATTGCTCCTGATGATTGGGTAGATGGCCGAGTGGTTAAAGGCGGCAGACTGTAAATCTGCTCACGTAAGTGTACGAAGGTTCGAATCCTTCTCTGCCCACCATCAGAATATAAAAAAGCACCTCTTTATGAGGTGCTTTTTTTATGCTCTCGATAGAGAGCACAGAAGATTTCGACCACCGCTGTAAAACAGCGGGAGGGTCGACTGCAGCAACTCAGATTGTGTCAACAAGCTGAGGATAATTTCCTTCGAGCGCACGCGAGAGAAGCTTGCAGAGCGTCGTTGCAAAGCAACGAGGATAATCCTTAGATATTTGAAATAAGAGCTTAGCTTTGTTAGCATATTTTGTGTGAGGTTTTTTTATGCCCTGACAGCAAGCAGAGAACGTTAAAAATTCAAAGCAACGAGGATAATCCTTCTCTGCCTAATATTGCTGTTTTAACAGCTCAAAATTGTTGTGAAACAACAATCAGAACCTTTTGATAATTTAAATAATCAATTAGCTTTGTGATTAAGGCTTTGGACAGTATTTTTCCGATTTCTAGGCTTTATTCTCCAAAGAATGCATTATATAGTTTTTTTTATGAAACGAGAAACATTATGCTTACATGGTGGTCAGCAGCCTGACCCGACTACTAATTCTAGAGCTTTGCCTATTTACAGGACTGCTTCGTATGTATTTGATTCTGCTGAACATGCAGCGAACTTATTTGCTCTTAAAGAATTAGGCAATATTTACACGAGGTTGCAAAACCCTACAACTGATGTATTGGAAAAACGAGTGGCTCTACTTGAAGGCGCGCATGAGCTCGGTGGTCTTGCAGTTGCCTCAGGGACATCTGCTATTTTTTATAGTATTATTAATTTAGCTCAAGCAGGTGATAATATTGTTTCTTCTGCTAACTTGTATGGAGGTACCTATACTCAATTTAATGATATTTTACCAACATTGGGTATTACAGTTAAATTTGTTAATGTTAATAATCCTGCTGAGATAGAGGCTGCTATTGATGATAATACACGAGCTGTATTTACAGAGACTATTTCCAATCCTGCATCTGAAGTGATGGATTTAGAGGGCATTGCAGATGTGGCTCATGCACATGGATTGCCATTGATTGTGGATGCGACTTTCTCAACGCCTTATTTGTGTCGACCTATAGAGCATGGAGCGGATATTGTGGTGCACTCGCTCACAAAATGGTTAGGGGGGCACGGAACTGCGATTGGAGGGATTGTGATTGATTCTGGTAAATTTAATTGGGCGGCTGGCAAGCATCCTCTCTATGATACACCTGATAACTCTTACCATGGTTTACGTTGGGGGCATGATTTACCAGAGCCGTTATCACCATTAGCTTTTATTTTGCGCATGAGAACTGTGCCGCTTAGAAATTTAGGGGCCTGTATATCTCCAGATAATTCTTGGCATGTGTTACAGGGTATTGAGACGTTGCATTTGCGTATGCAAAGGCATTGTGAAAACGCACTCAATGTGGCTGAATATTTGCAATCACATTCAGAGGTGGAATGGGTGAAGTTCCCAGGTTTAAAAGATGATTCTGAGTACGCTAAGAATCAAAAATACCAGTCTGGAAAAGGTGGCTCTGTGGTGACGTTTGAAATTAAAGGTGGGCAGGATGCAGGTAAGGCATTTATCGAAAAACTCAGTCTATTTTCACATTTAGCCAATGTAGGTGATGCTAAGTCATTAGCTATTCATCCAGCCTCGACAACTCATTCTCAGTTAAACCCTGATCAGCAAGCTTCAGGAGGGATTACACCTGGTTTGATACGCTTATCTATTGGTATTGAGCATATTGATGATATTATTGAGGATATAGAGTCAGCACTTAAGTAAAATAAAGCTTAACTCTTAAGGTTATTTAGATGTTTTATCACACTACACGATAAAAAAAATAATGATACCATAAGGTATTTTGCTCTTAGGCAAGGCGTGAGAGCCAACTGGTATATGCATACCAGTTAAGGGAACAACGCAGCATAAGGGCAAAAGAGCTATGGCTTCTTTTATTTTATTAAAGTAACGCAGTTACTCTAATCTTACTAAAACTTTCATTTTCTTATTTATCATCATTCTTTTAATTAACTTCAATTCACCTATGATACTTGAAATCTTCTTCCTATCGTTGATTTTTTGTCGTTTAGCGTGATGTTTTATATACATTTATGGCAAGTGATGTCGTTTAATTGATATAATGAAGGAAAAACATGTAGAAAATTTAACTAAGGGCAAAAAATCAGGCATAAAAATTGGTTCACGCAATGTGCCTCATCGACTTAAACAACATGAGCAAGAGAAATTTTCATTAGCTATTAAACGTAAATTTTTAGTGGTTGATTTTGATAGTCGCGAGAATTTAGTAAATATTTGGAAGAAGTATTGTATGGCTAAATCATGGAAATATGTAGCTGTAGAAAAAACACAAACTAGCCTTACATATGTCAGCCAACTTGACGGTAAAATCAAATTTGAAAACCGCAAAGAGGCGATGCTTTTTGCTCGAAGTTTGATTTGAAAGTTGTATTAATTAAGTTTGATTACTAGTAGAATTCATGATGTCTAAATTAATTAGACCTTGGTATTGGCCTCTTAAAGGACAACCAGAGAGAACAGAGCCATTTACATGGATAGTAGATGATGTTATTGCCGCATGTTGGTGGCCAGATCCTTATGTTTTTGATTTAATCAAGAAAAATAAAGTTAAGGCAGTAGTGAATGTTTGCGAGTTTGATAATCGTAAAGATGTGCCTAAGGATTTAGATTATTATTTTATCCATGTTCCTGACTATGGAGTGCCTAGTGATGAGCAAATTGAGGAGTTTATTGCCATTATGGATAAGCATCATGCGGCAGGTGAAGCTGTGGTGATTCATTGTGTGGCAGGCTGCGGCAGAACAGGGCAGTTCATCATAGCTTGGTGCGCTAAAGCTGGATTTATTCCTAAAAATATAGACTGTGTAGACTGGATTCGTAGTCGTAGAAAATGCTGTTTAGAGACTAAAGAGCAAATTAAGAGTGCTCGTAGGTATACGGATAAATATAGGTAGCTTTAGCGAGGTGGCTTTATTTTTGGTGCTTTTTTAGGAGTCGCCCAATGATCAATACTACTGTCGACTAAGAAGTCTCCAGCCAAAGCTTCACGTCCAAGTAGCATACGGTGAATCATTTTTTTACGACACGTGAGACTTATAAGAATTTTTTTCTCTATATTACCGAGTTTTAATGTAGTTTCTACAAATAAGCGATCATGCCCATGTCCTGTACTACTACGCACATGTTTGCGCATAGCAACAGGTGCTTCTAGAGTGATATATTTATTGTTTTTTCTTGATACACATATAGTGAAGCGTACTTGGTTTCCTTCGATTTCCTCAATACTAGAGCAGTCAATAGCACTACTGCGAGCACCGGTGTCAGCTTTGGCTTTAAGTTCTAACCCCCAATCGGGAAGGCTTGCCCATTCTCTCCATCCAATAATCACCATATTTTTTATTCAGTATAATTTTCAGGATAGTCTTCAATTTGCTCTTCTACAGAGTGCTCTACAACTGTAATACTGGTGGCAAGATGATTCCGTACCTGGTTTTCAAGGGCGTCGTCTTCTATTTTTTCTACACTTTTTTCGAGTGAGAGAAATTGTTTTTTTGTATTTGGTAAAGCTATATGAACAATAGGGTCTCCAGGTGAAACAGCAGGCATAGTTGTTATACCGAGTACTATTCCATGATGAGGACTAATAATAGTTTCATGTTCTTTGCCCAGCAAACTCGTGTTGGTTGCTAGTGGTTGGCCTTTTTCGACGGTTTCTCCTGGAGCCACATGAAAAGTGAGGAAGCCTCCACTGCCAGCACGTACCCAGCTAGAGTTTTGTACGACCATTTGATGAGGTGAAGTATCTGGGCGAAGTTTATCTGTAACATCAATCATATTTAATTCAGTCATGATGTGGGTGAGCCCTCGTTGAGTCATATCTTGTACTGTGGATTCAACTTTTAAAACTTCGCCTGCTTCTAGAATAATAGTTGGGCATCCTGCTTTGCACGCTTCTCTTCGAAATGAGCCATCAGGTCCAGTATTATTTACAATGACTTCAGCCCCAAAAGCTTTAGCTAACCTTGCGCAATCTTCATTACTCATGTCTGCACGTACATTGGGAAAATTTGTTCGGCGAACAGCGGCTGTATGCAAATCCACGATATAGTCGCAACGTCCGACTATTTCCTTCATGATGAGTCGAGCAAGCCTCCCTGTCAAACTGCCTTTTTCACTACCAGGAAAAGTACGATTTAAATCTCTGCGATCAGGTGTGTAACGACTATGTCTTTCAAAGCCCATAATGTTAATAACAGGAACAAGGATTAATGAACCTCGTTTTAATTCAAAAGGAGGGTCTTGAATTAGCTTTAAAATGGCACCGGTACCATTGACTTCGTCTCCGTGAACTGCTGCAGTGATTCCTAGTACAGGGCCGTCTTCTAGGCCTCTCCAAACCATGAGAGGTAGGTTGACTTCTGTTCCAGTAAAGCTTTCCCCTGCTTTTAGGAGGACACGCTTTCTTTCACCTGGTTTAATTTTTTTTCTAGACCAAACTCCAATGGGTTGCTTTTTACGCAGAGGTTTACTCATAAAGTTTTATTTTCTTCATTAATGGCGCCTTCAGTAACAGGGGTTGAAGGCAAAGGCTGCAATTTACGTTGACGCTTAGGTTTTTCAGAGAGCATAGATTTCATGTTTTCTACTTTTCCGTAACAAAGTAGAGTGTCATTGGCTTCAAGCTCTCGAGAAGATTTTGGATTAGAAATTACAGAGTCGCCACGCTTAAGGGTTAATACTACAACGTCTTTTTCTCGAAGGCCTGTTTGTGCGACTGTTTGACCGATAAAAATACTACCTTGAGGAATAGTAATGTCAGTCACGCCGTAGCCTTTACTTACGGTGAGTCGCTGTCTTAAGTCAATCTCTGGCATATTGGCTTGGCTGCAAATAAAATCAATAACTTCTCCTGCTATATCAAGACCAGTAGCTCCTTCGATTCCTTCGAGGCCAGGTGATGAGTTGATTTCCATGATTTGCGGACCATTTACACCCTCTAGCATATCTACACCACATACTTTTAAGCCCATAATTTGAGCGGCTCGAACAGCGGCTTTTTCATAAGCGGGTTCTAATTTAATAGCTGTAGCAATACCTCCACGGTGTACATTACTGCGGAATTCTTGCCCTTGAGCTGTCCTGCGAATAGCTCCAACCACTCGATCATTAATGACAAAAGCACGAACATCCTTGCCTTTGCTTTCTGCTACAAATTTTTGAATTAAAACGTTTTGATTAGCGCTGTGCAATGTTTCGATAATAGCTTTGGCAATCTCTGGCTTATCAGCAAGAATCACTCCTACTCCTTGTGTTCCTTCAATGAGCTTAATAATGACAGGTGTTCCACCTACTCGGTCAATAGCATCAGCTACATCTGTCTTGTGGCTAACGTAAGCAGTACGGGGTATACCAATATTATGACGTGATAATATTTGAAGACTTCTCAATTTGTCACGTGAGTTTCCAATACCGCTTGCTGTATTTGGTGTGTAAACATCCATTTGCTCGAATTGACGAACAACAGTGGTTCCATAGCGTGTGATAGATGTACCAATACGAGGTAAAATAGCATCTGGGACTTGAATGGGCTTGCCTTTATAATACAGGTCTGGTTCGCCTTCTTCCATCTCTATAGCAAAACGCAAGGGGTCTTGGATGAGAACTTCGTGCCCTCTGTTTTTGGCTGCTTCGACTAGACGACGGGTAGAGTAGCATTGAGGAGCTCTTGAAAGAATGGTTAATTTCATGTAATGATATTTAAAAAAAGACGAGTATAAGTATAAAATTTAATCTGATACAAAATACTAATTATAAAACTAAGCTACAAGCATTTTATATTACTTAAATGTATTTATTTTGCTGTTACTTAATATTTTTTCTTTAAGGCTAAAATAAATGATTAAACAGATGCCGGAGTTTCCTAGGAGCATCGCCATGATCATAATTTGATAACGTACAGCAATAAGTGGGTCCACTCCTGATAGAATTTGGCCTGTCATCATGCCAGGTAGAGATACTAGTCCCACTACCATGAGGCTGTTGATTTGAGGAATAAGAGCTGCTTTGAATCCTTGTTTTCGAGAGTCTATAAAATCACAGGTATCTTCATAAGCTTTACTAAAACGTTCGATACCTATAGCTAGAGCGTTCATACCTGTTGAAAATACCATACCAGAAAGAGGTATGAGACGGTGTAAACTGTACCAGGGGTCATCTTTGATGATTAGCTGAAGCATAAGAAATAGGTGTAAACAGGCACTAATGAGCAAAGAAATTAATACTAAGGTGTAGGATTGTTTAGTTTTTAGCTTGTTATCAAGAGGGCGCAATGCGGTAAAGGTGGAAAAGCCTGCCATCACAGTAATCACGGCTAGAGCTACCCATGAGCTTTCTTGAGAGAATAAGGTATTTAGAACATAGCCACAAATGATTAACTGCACAACCATTCGGCTACTTGCCCAAACTATTTCTTTTTTATTTTCTATCCATTTAGCATAGAAAAATCCAACGATGATTAATGGAATAACCATCCAAATTAGATTAATCAGTTCAATATTATACACAGCTAAATATTAGTAATTAACTATGTATTTAGCTAGAATTAACTTTAATTAAAACGAAGAAGTAGTTTAGCTGGCGATTTGAGCTGTCACAAATCCTGTTTCTGGATCTATTTTTAGATCTAATTCTAGTAGTCGCTCTTTTGCATTGGCGTTCATATTATCCCATTCTTCTTGATTTTTTGGGTAAGCCCCCTTGTATAAAATATTTCTATCTTTATCATAAATAATAATGGTTTGTGTATTATCATGATTTTTAATTTTTATCACACCTTCATGATCCATAAATTGAAAACTACTGCTGTGATGGCTTTGGAATCTTCCTTGCTGTTTTTTATTAGCTTTGAACTTTTCAAAATCTTGTTGCATTTGTTTTTTTAATTCAGCAAAACTTGCGTGAGAATCATCACTAAATAGCTGACTGATTTGATTTTGAAACGCTTGCATTTGTTGCTGTATTTGTTGACGTATTTGTTGCTGTGATTCACCTAAATTTATGGTATTAGATTGAGATTGATTTTTTCTTAGGTGAGGCTCATGAGGGCTAACTGATTCATTAGATTGCTCATTAGCGTTAGATTTTTCTGCAAGGGTGAAAGCGCTGTGATCTAGAGTCACCTCAATGGACAAGGGATTGCCTTGGCGAATAATACTAAGATTAACTTTATCTAAAGTTTGTTTATCGCAAATAAGGTCCCTTAAATTTTCAGGGGTGCCAACTACTTGGTTATCAACTTTAGTGATAATATCATGGTTATATAATCCAGCCTTATCTGCAGGGCTATTATTTAAAACATGCTTAACTAATAGTCCTTCTCCATAACGCAGATTAAGTTGTTCAGCTGCCCATGCAGGGAGAGGCTTGGTTTTTATGCCTAAGCATACTTTTCTTTGCTCTGCATATCCGTAAAGCTGAAGTATTGCTATACTTATGAATAGGCAAAAATATTTCATAATTGAATTTACAAATTATTAGTAAGTTTCGCTGACAGGTATAAATATGTATTCTGTTTTAGACTCCATTCTAGGTTCTACAGTGCCATTACGACTAGGTAACTCAAGGTAGTTAAACTCTACAGCGTGATAAAGGTTACCATTAGCAGCTTCGTAGATGCCTGCGGACTGTGTTCGAACAGAATCTTTGATCCAATTTTTTGCTAGAGCAATGTCTTTATTAGAAATTAAAGCTGACTTATCGGTCAACTGTGCAGAGTTAACTGTTTGAGTAGAAGCATCAGAAAAAGAAGCGACAGATTTGGCTACGATATTATCTGTACTTTTCGCGTTAAATTTTGGTGTAAGCACGGCGAGACTAACTCCAATGATAACAGCTGCAGCTATTTGGCTAATCATACTAAAGTTTAGTTTGACTGCTTTAGGTGTGTTTTCTAGAGGTTCGGGTGTTAGCATATTGAGCCATTTTTGAATATCTTTTTCATCACTAGGCTTTAGTGATAATTCTTTCAATGAGGCTTCTAAAAAATCATCACTGATGATACTTTCAATGTTTGATTGTGATTGTCTTTGCTGAGAAATAAGTTGAATAAGAGATTTCATGTTGATAAGGGTGTTAATGTTAGGATAATTCAAGCTTGCCTTGCTGATTCAAGTGGTCTAGGCGCTTTTTCATACTTTGCATGCCATAGCGATAACGGGAGGCTACGGTATTTTGCGATAATTTGAGCTCTTTAGCAATTTCTAAGAATGTAAGCTCACCCCAAATTTTCATGTGAATAACTTGGGAAAATTTTTCAGGTAAATCTGCTAACATAGAGTGTAAAAGCTCTAAGGTTTCGTCTGGAATTTTATTGTTTTGATTCCAACCATGCGTATTTTGCTGGTGATCAATATCAAGCTCCACTTGAGAGAAGTTTTCTCGTTTTTGGCGTCGTCCATTTTTACGACCTAAATCGATAGCTTCGCGTCTAATTTGTGTATACATATAAGACAATGTAGCTTTTTCATCGCCTTTAAATGTTTTTTCACTAACTTTTTTATGCAGTTTGATAAGTGCATTTTGGAAAATATCTTGAGCATCTTCTTGGCTTCGAGTTTGACCACGAGCAAAAAGAATTAATTTAGGAGAATACTCACGTATCCATGATTCCCAATCAATCTTTAATTCAACTTGAGGCTGAGCAAAAAGAGAGGGTCTTTTTGTGCTATTTTCCATTAAATGAATAGATTTATAAGAATTAGATGATGCATTTGTTTGATTCATAATAGTCGCATTTATTTAAATATGCAACGGCTGATATCAGTTTATTTGTCTATATTGTGCTGTTTTTTTGATAATTTTTATTTGAGGCTAGCGAATTTATTTAAATTTAATAAGTCTATTTTAGATGATTTATCTGCAAGCTTTTGTTTGCGATGAATCCAGATGCTTTGCACGATTCCAATGATAGCAAAACAAGTAATAGTAAATGTACCAGAATAACTCATGAAAGGTAGCGGGACTCCTGTAATAGGCATAAGTAATAAGCACATACTAATATTTTGAAAAATATGAGAAAAAAACCAAAATGCAGCCAAGTTCGTAAAACAAGAAGCAAAGATATCTTGACTCTGGATAGAAATAAATAGAAGAGCGATTAATAGCGAAGCGTACAGAATAAGCAATAAGAGAGAACCTAAGAATCCGCGCTCTTCTGCAAAAACAGCAAATATAAAGTCATTGTGAGCCGTTTTCCAGGGAATGTACTTTTGTGCATGAATAGACCCGTCTTCCACAGTGCTGTTTAAGCCAGTGCCTCTTAATCCAGCTTTGCCAATGGCTAATGAGATATAGTGTTGAGCATAGGCATCATTGTTTATATCAACTTTTTCTTGGTTAATAGTTGCTATGTAAGTTTTAATACGTTCTTGAGGTCTTTCAGGCGCTAAAGGCAGGACAAAATAGTATAAAATAGGAAGCAAGGCAATGAGCGTAATAAGAATTAAGCTCAAGTAACGCCAAGGAAAATTGGTAATTAATAGCATAATAAACAAAGAGGGTAGCCAAACTAGAGCTGTGCCAGTGTCTCCAATTAGTAAAATAAGAATGAGTGGTAAAGTTGCAAAAATCCCGATAATCAATAACTTAGCAATCATGCTCCATCGACCATCGTATTCCCACACTTGCTCAAAGCTATAAGAGCAAAACAAGAGAGTAGTTAATATAGCAAATTGCACGGGCTGAAAAGCAATGATGCCTAAGTCGATTTGATGTGTGGCATTTCCCCAAAATATACAAGCTATTAGAGAAAGTATCCCGAGTATGTAAGAATAAGGTATAAGGCGCTTAAGTTTATGGTAATCGACAACACTAATAGCTAAGCAAAGTAAAACACCTAAAACAACCCAGAGTAGTTGGCGTTGAGCAAACCAAGACCCACCTTGATCAAAATGTCGAGCAGCGCTTTCAATAGTCTGTAAACTAAAAAAACTAATAATGCTCAAAATAAATAATAAGCCCCAATGGAACTTTAAGTATTTTGCAAAAGTAGATTTAATAAGGGTTTTCATCATATTTAGGTGATAGCTAAGCTTTGTTTAGTAGGGTGCTTAAAAAACCTAATGCTAGATAGCAAGAGCTGATAATGATACTAGAAGCTATCAGAGGTATGACAAGCGTGAATGAAGCGCTCTCATTGGTTAAATGAATAAGGTCTAGTGAGTAAGCCGCTAAATCAGGGAAAATCAGTCCTAGATTTTTAGCAGCTAGGTACAGTAAAGAGTCTGCTCCGTAATACTGTTTAGCTAACAGTAATAAGTCATATTTGAAGCTTGCTCCAAGCAACCAACAAGAACCTAAAATTAAAGAATTAATAAATGAATGTGTGATAATAGTAAAAACTATAAATACACTTAATAACATGGCAAGTTTAGCAAATTCAATGAGCACGCTGTATTCAAAATTACTAATAATTGAGGGCAATGCATGGTAAGCAACCTCCGCCAAATCAGCTGATAACTGATAATGAATCTTAATAGGGAAAACAATCAAAGTAATAATGTTAAGCGCTAAGGTGTTTAACATTATTAGACTTAAGCCGCCTAAATAGCGTCCAAATAAATAATGCCCCCAATGCAGAGGGTATTTTAGTATGAGAAAAATCTGTTTGGATGAGATATCTTGATAAATAATCAAACAAAGAGCAAAAACACTAGTAAACAAACCTAGAAAAAAAATAGCGCTCAAAGCTCCACTTTGCAGGAAGCGCATTTGATTCATCCAATTTTGATAAGGGTTGTTAGTGTAAGTAACTCCAACATTATTGAGCACAAAGATTAGCGCAGCAATTACAATAGAAATGATAAACAGTCTTTGTTTGATTCCCTGTTTAAATGTATGTGTCGCGATAGCTAAAATTGGATTCATGGCTTAATAAAATGATGATAAGTTTCGATTAAATCTCCATATTGAGTTTTACCATCAATTACACCTCCATGAAATATAAGTTTTCCTTTGTGTAAGATTAATGTGGTGTCACAAATTTGATTTAAATCAGCTAAATCATGAGAGCAAATAACTAATGTCATGCCTTGTGATTTTAATTTAGCTAATTGTCCATACATAAGCTTAACCCCAGAAGGATCCATGCCAGAAGTAGGTTCATCTAATATCATTAATTTAGGTTGATGGAGAGTCGCTATAATGATGGCAAGTCGTTGAACCATGCCCTTGGAATAAGTGCGAAGTTTTTGGTGGTAAACATCACTTAAATTAAAGGCGTCTAATTGAGGTTGAATGATAGCTTTTTGCTTTGATTTTGGAATTTTAGCGAGCAGGCAAAAAAACTGAATAATATCTGAAGCTTTCAAATTTAAATCAAATGTTTGCTCCTCTTGTATGTAAGCAGTGAGTTTTTTGGCTTCAATACTCTCAGCGGGGTTACCAAAAATTAAAGCTTGTCCAGAATTAGGAGTCACCAAGCCTAAGATTATTTTTAGTAACGTCGATTTTCCTGAGCCGTTAGGACCTATAATGCCCAGAGTCTCCCCTACAGGAATAGATAAAGACAAATTATCCAAAGCTGGAGTGTTAGAGCGACTAGATAAATGAGTTAAAAACTCTTTTTTATAATATTTAGAAATATGAGTTAAATCTACTGCTAACATGGGAATATGTAAAAGCTTAGCTTATCAAGAGTCAATAAACATTTATAAGCCAATAATAACTTTTGTAATTAAAGAAAATCCCTCTAAAAAGAGTGTTGAAAGTATGTGGTAAATAGTTTGACAATTATTTTGCCCATTGATAGTTTCTTTATAAGCAAATTTTAAATAATTTTTAGTAGAAAATTAATTAATTATTTAGCTCTTAACGTGGGATATTTATAAAGTTATGTTTGAATCAAAAGAAGAAAGCCAAGGATTACTTATAGATGAAGAAAATTCTCATGAGGAAGAGGTTAGTGTCGATGTGATTCAGGCTCAAATTGAGCAAATTAAGCAAAAGGAAGCAGAGTTAGCCCAAAAGCGTCAAGAAATTCAAGAAATCACTCAAAAAAAAGAAGCTTTTTTAGCTTACAAAGAGCAGGTTGAGCATGGCTTCATTGAATCGCTACCTCTCATGGAGGACTTACTATTAAGCTTAAATAAAGATTTAGAAAAACTTAGAAGTACAGAAGAGGAGTTCAGGCATTGGCGCTCAAAAATGAAAGATTTACGTGTCGAAGAATGGAGTAATGATAGAATCAAAACTAGCTTAGATGATGCAAAGAGCTTTGTGAGTCAAGCAAGCCAAGCATTTGAAGATGCTGAAAAAGAATTTAGACACAGTCAGCATGTCACCGTATTTCGTCAAAAAATTAAACGTCAAAACACAGCTTCTAATGACAAGGTAGTTTTTTTTGTAAAACAAGGTTTTTGGTTTCATTTGCCGTTATTTGGCTTTGCTATTTTAATTATTATTATTTTAGGTTTAGTGTAATATGAGCATCAAAAAAAAATTAACCGATATAGAGGAGGTTGATGCCGCCTATCAAAAGCTGCAAGATGAGCTCAAACAGTTAGAAAAAAAAGCAAAAGCTCAGCCTATCAAAGAGCTGGAGGCAAAGATGACAATCCCGCCTTCGCAAAGTTATATTGAGTCTGAAGAACAATATATTCATGAAGTATCATTAAGTAAGCGTGAGCTCTCTCAAGAAATAACGAGCCAAAAAATTAGCTTATTTATGATTATATTTAGTTTAATTATGATAGGCGGTGTGGCATGGTGGCTCTATGAGTTATTTATTAAATAATGATTTTTAGGTGTCATGCTATTTTTTATTATTCGTAGAGTTTTAGGAACATTGTTGATTGTCTTTATTTTGACCTCAGCTACCTTTTTTTTGGTAAGAGGGCTGCCAGGCGATCCTTTTGCAAGTGATAAGGCTATGCCGGATCACATTAAAAGCCAGCTTCAAGAAAATTACGGCCTAAACAAGCATAAATTTTTTCAGTACACAGATTATTGGAAAAGAGTGTTTCAGGGTGATTTAGGGCCCTCTTATAGTTTACAAAACTACTCAGTTTCAGAAATAATTAAAACCTCTTTTCCTATTTCTCTTATGCTAGGGGTGAGTGCATTCATATTTGGTGTGGGTTTAGGTATTCCTATTGGGTTTGTTTCTGCACTTAATAAGCATCATTGGATTGATCACATATCTATGTTTATTGCAGTTATTGGGATTTGCGTGCCAGCCTTTGTTTTAGGACCTTTGTTTCAGGTGTTTTTAGCTAAAAATGTTAGTTGGATGAGTGTAGCAGGTTGGTCAAGTCCTAGCGATTGGATTCTTCCAACTATTACCTTAGGCTTAGGTCTTGCAGCTTATGTATCACGCTTGACACGTAGCTCAGTTATTGAGGTATTAGCTCAAGATTATATACGTACAGCAAAGGCCAAGGGTGCGTCGACTATGAGCGTATTGTTTAAACATGCTTTGCGCCCATCTTTACGCCCTACAATTACTTATTTAGGTCCTGCATTTGCATCAATTATCACAGGTTCATTTGTGATTGAAAGCATTTTTCAGGTGCCGGGGATGGGACAGCATTTTGTTAACAGTGTAACTTCTCAAGATTATATGCTTTTGCAAGGTCTAGTCATGTTTTATGGGATAATTATTGCTGGCTCTAACCTTATTTCAGATTTACTCATTATATTGATGAATCCTCAACTTAGGAAAGGATTGTTATAAGTTAATTACTATGCCCAAACTATCAAGCAATAGAACCTGGTTATCTTTTCAAAAAAATCGTGTCGCAATGACGTGCTTTTGGACGATAATAGCAATTTTATTTCTATGTTTTATAGGACGCCCAATACTTAATAGTCCTTTATTTTTTGATGGGGGAATGGATCCTAATGCTCAAGATTTAAAGCAAATTTTTGCACCGCCTTCTGCACAAAACTGGCTAGGTATGGATCATCTTGGTAGAGATTTATTGGCTCGTATTTTGTCAGGAGGGGAAATTTCATTACTCGTGGCGCTAATAGCAACCATCATAACTGTTATTATAGGCTTAATATATGGCTCATTAGCTGGTTATTTTGGAAATAAAGTCGATACAATACTAATGAGAATCGTCGACGGGCTATTAGCGATGCCGTTTTTGGTTATTGTTATTTTATTTAAAGAAGCTATTGAAACTGATCTAATTAAAGTACTTGATTTTCTTATTAATGAGTGGGGCTGGAGCCAAGACGCCGTCATGCGTTATGGAAATATAGTACCACTTGTCGTAGCTATAACAGCTCTTGGTTGGCTCAATACAGCACGTATAGTTAGGACTCAAGCGGCTCATTTAGCGCAGCAAGAATTTGTATTAGCAGCCAAATGCCTAGGTCTTTCACATATACGCATTATATGTAAGTATATTATTCCTAATTTATTAGGCCCGATTATTGTCTATAGTACATTAATGATACCAGGTTTTATCCTTACAGAATCAGCGCTTTCCTTTATTGGATTAGGTATTGAGCCGCCCAATAGCTCATGGGGAACTCTTATCAAAGAAGGCGCCAATTATTTAGAGGTGCAACCTCAAATCCTTATTTATCCAGCTATTTTCTTTTCCATCACATTACTTAGTTTTAATTTTCTAGGGGATGGGTTACGTGATGCTGTCGACCATAAAAGCAGAGATAATTAAAATATTAGATTAAAAGAGTGCATTTGAAAAAAGAATATGTACCATATTATACTAATATAAATTTATTATGGTTAAAGAAAAATCACATTGGAAAGAGAGTTTAAATTTAGTAGTTAGTTTGCTACTTATTTGGTTCATTGCGAGCTTAGGATGCAGTATATTGTGGCGCGATTGGCTAGATGAGCATGCCTTTAAAGTAGGGAACGCACCTTTTGGGTTTTGGATGGCTCAGCAAGGATCAATCATCGTCTTTATTTTATTACTATTTATTTACGCAATAGGCATGAATAAACTAGATAAAAAATATCATAATTAATTTTTTTAAGGCTTAAGATTATGGACCAAAAACTTATTAATTTTATTTTTATTGGCTTATCATTTGCTGTTTATATAGTTATTGCTATTAGGTCTAGAGCTGGATCGACTAAAGAGTATTATACTGCTGGAGGGGGCGTGTCACCCTTAGCTAACGGTATGGCTACAGCTGCTGACTGGATGTCAGCTGCAACTTTTATATCCATGGCGGGAGCTGTTGCTATAAGTGGTTATGATGCTTCTAGGTTTTTAATGGGATGGACAGGCGGATTTGTATTGTTGACTATTCTCATGGTTCCTTATCTCAGAAAGTTTGGTAAGGCAACTGTGCCTGACTTTGTAGGAGATAGGTATTATTCTAGGATGGCACGTGGGGTAGCTGTCGTCTGTGCTATTTTTATTTGCATGACTTATATTATGGGGCAAATGCGTGGTGTAGGTGTCGTTTTCTCTCAATTATTTGGTATTGGCATACCTGCAGGTGTTGTTATTGGAGCTAGTATTGTTTTTTTCTATGCAGGAATAGGTGGGATGAAAGGGATCACATACACTCAAGTAGCTCAATATTGCGTGATGGCATTTGCTTACACAATACCAGCTATTTTTATATCTATCGCCCTTACTAATAATATGATTCCTCAGTTAGGTCTTATTGGAGATTTTACTGCTGGAGATCCAGATGCGGTGCCGATTTCTTTTTTAGATAAAATTAACGAAATAAATACTCAAATAGGCTTTCAAGAATACACCTCTGGCAAGTTGTCTAAAATTAATATGTTTTGTATTACAGCAGCTTTGATGTGCGGTACTGCGGGGTTGCCACATGTAATCGTGAGGTTTTTTACGGTAAAGGATGTTGCTGCAGTACGTAAATCGGCTTGTTGGACATTATTGTTTATAGCGGTCATCTATTTAACAGCACCTGCAATTGGCGCTTTTTCAAGAGTTAATCTCATTCAGGAATTGCATCAAACGCATTATAAAGAAGTGCCTACTTGGTTTAAAGACTTTGAAAAAACTCAGCAAATGGCATGGGTTGATAAAAACGGTGATGGCAAAATTCAATATTTTGGCCCTGCTAAATCTCAAGAAAATACGTACACCGTATTTAAGGGAAAACAGCCCACCTATAAATCTGCTAGCAAAGATGGCTCTCTAGAGCTTGGCAGTTTAGGGCAAAGACTCTTAACCAACGAAATAGATAACTCAAATCCTAATGAGCTATGGTTTGGTAATGATGTGATGGTGATGGCCAACCCTCAGATGGCAGGCTTACCTAAATGGGTGATAGGATTACTTATGTCAGGCTGTATTGCTGCAGCACTTTCAACTGCAGCAGGATTATTATTAGTGTTATCTACATCTATTTCACATGATTTGATGAAAAAGATTATCAAGCCTAGTCTAAGTGATAAAGAAGAGATAAATTACGCAAGGGTAGCTTCATTTGTTGCGCTTGTTGTGGCTGCTTACTTTGGTATTAATCCGCCCTCTGCATTTATTGCTAAGACGGTGGCGTTTGCCTTTGGTTTGGCGGCTTCCTCATTTTTCCCTACCTTGCTCATTGGCATATTTTCTAAACGTATGAATAAAGAGGGCGCCATAGCGGGAATGTTAACTGGCATATTATTTACACTAGGTTATATTATTTATTTTCAATTTTTAGGAGGTAAGCCAAGTCAGTATTTATGGGGTATCACACCTGAAGGTATTGGTTTTTTAGGAATGATATTAAACTTTATAGTGTCATTTACCGTAGCTAGATTCACTCCGGCGCCAAGCCAAGAAATTCAGGATTTAGTAGAAAATATTAGATCTCCAAAAGGAGTTGGAGCCGCAGTTGAACATTAAAATTGTAACGTAAAAATAATTAACTTTTTTTAAGCTTATATATTGACAACTTTTTCTGATTTAGGTATACCAAATCCACTTCTTAGGAAGGCCAGATTAGCTCAGTGGTAGAGCAACGGTTTTGTAATCCGTGGGTCATCAGTTCAAATCTGATATCTGGCTCCATTTTCCTAAAAAATATTAAATAAAAAAACTCTGCTTACCTTTGAGGTAGCAGAGTTTTTTGTGTCTTGAAAAGATTTATTCCTAAGGCTTGATGAGAGTCTGAATATTGTCTTGCGCGTTATGCAAGAAGCCTGAGAGTTCAAATGTTACCCAGCGATAAGCATTATCCTTGTCAATTGAACTATTTTGATAAGCTTCTGATGTGAGTATGCGCTTAGCATCACGTCTAGGTATCCCTAGTTGCATAGTCCCACTTAGTGCTCCATTAGCGTGTTTAGTGTAATCTAAGTGCCAATCACCCACAATACGGTAATCATAATTAGACTGATAATTAGTAATAGCGCCTTTGAGCTCAGTAGGTGATTTATAGATATAGCCAGAACATTTAGCTAAGTTTTTTTTGAAACTTTGATTAACTAATTTACTCTCAATAAGCTTTAAACCTCTTGATTGCAGGATTATATTTTGATTGTCTTGCCAATGTAAATCAGTGCTAGACTTAATAGAGTCGCCAGAATATTTAACGTTTGTCTTAGCTTGTGCTAAACTTAGGCTTCCTTGTAGCCAAGCAGTGTCACTCTTTGATTTGGTGATAAAGGCTATAGATGTTGTTTTTATTTCAGATTGAATGAGAGCTTCTTGATTCGAAAGATTGAGATTTATGTTGGCGTTAATACTTGAATCAGTATCATTATTAAAACTAAAAGCATCAATGTTAGCGTCTAAGGTATGCTGAGTTAATAAGCCTGAAATAGAGTTAATTTTAGCAGCTAAGTGTCGGTTTTTATGTAAATGAAAATTAGTGTTGTTGAGCTTTACTTGGACTTTTCCTTGCGATAAACGCTTGAGGTTAAAATCTTCGCCCAATAAACGTAATTCATTGGGTATGTTTATTGAATGTTCTTGGCTTACTAATTCGCTAGCCTGGAAATACTTGTTAAAAAGGTTAAAGAGTATGGATTCTTGAGCAGTGTAGTTATTAGATGTAGCTAAGTTGTATGAAAATTGAGGTTTAAATGTAATCGTTACTTTTTCTGCTTCAATAGCAGATTTGGCAATCAGTTTAGATTGAGCGAGCAAATAATCCCAAGGAGAAGTTAAAAAAGAAACATGAGTTAAATAAAGTTCATCTAGCCAAGATTGCTCTCCCCATTTTATAAATGACTTTTCTGCTGTAAAGGCTCCTAACCCATAGATTTGTCGGTTAAAATAGATTTCTCCACCTTGAGGTGTTTGAATTTTTGGAGTGATTGCCTGACGAAAAAATCTCCCATTATAATAAAAAGCTAAACTCAATAAATAAGAACTTAAACAGACTAGGACGACTGTGGTTAAGATAATCCATTTTAATCTGCTATGAATTTGAGTAGATTGCCGAGCTAGGCTTTTGGATGTCCGAGTTTTTGATGAACGTCTAGGCATGATTATTTACTCACACTTATAATATTCACTGGGCAAGCGTCAGCAATAATTTTGAGCCTATTGTAATCATGATCCCAGCCTTCGGTATAATAATGGCGCTTATAGTGCTTTTTAATTTGGCAAAGCGTAGCCAAGCCATCTGGAGTCATTTTCCAGTAGTCTGGGGCTTGTTCAGCACATAGGCAACAGCCAATGCATTCAAAACGCTTATGTCTAATTTCAACCATTGTTAAACTTTAGCTAGCTCTTTAATGATGTAAACTTGGTCTTCGGGTCTAACTCTTTTAGAAACTTTTAAGGAAATTAAGTCACCTTTAGTGGCTTCTGGCGCAGGCTTGCCATCAAGATGAAATTCAGGATTTTTAATTTCTGCAATCCCCGTGCTTTTCCCAAGAATCATAATAGTGTCAGTTGAACTGATGCTTCCAGCTTGTACTTCAATCTCTGCTACTTCTATTTTGTTGTAGAAATGCTTCACTTTTCCTGCAAATACTTTTTGGTGAGTGGCTTTTGAGCCGTGAGCAGCTGACCAAGTTTGGTCTTTGCCTAAATAGTAGCCTGATGAAAGTCCTCTATTATAAACTGAAGAAATTTCTTCATAAGCATCACTGACAAACTTAGTTCCATAATTGCCATCATACACAGCATCCACGGCTTCCCTATAAGCACGTGTAACCTTAGCCACATATTCAGGTGAGCGACCTCGCCCTTCAATTTTAAGTACTTGTACACCACTATCAAGAAACTCGTCCATAAAATCAATGGTTGAAATATCTTCTGGTGACATCACAAAGTTATTATCAATTTTAAGGCTTTTGCCTGTTTCAACATCAGTGACTTTATACTCTTTACGACAGTTTTGTTCGCAAGCACCACGGTTAGCAGATGCGTTGGAATTAAATAGTGACATACCACATCTGCCAGATACAGCAATACAGAGAGCTCCATGAGCAAAAGCTTCGATTTCAATAAGTTCACCTTTGATGCCTTTAATTTGCTTTTCGACGATGCTTTCTCTGATTTTTTTAATCATAGGTAGCGTCAGTTCACGCGCAAGCACCACACGATCACAAAACTGAGCATAAAATTCAACTGACTTAGAATTAGAAAGTGAGAGTTGAGTTGAGAGATGAACCTCAATACCTAGTTCATTAGCTTTTTGAATAGAGGCAATATCTGAAACTATCACGCCATCAACATTATACTTTTTAGCAGCTTCGAGCATCTTGTCTACCATGAGTAAATCATGATCATACAAAAGAGTGTTCATAGTGAGATAGCCTTTGACACCACCTTGGTGGCAAGTCTCCATAATTTCCTGCAAATCTTTGAGCTCAAATGAGCGTCTAGCTCTAGCTCGCATATTGAGTTGAGCCAAGCCAAAATAAATAGCATCAGCACCTGCATCAATAGCAGCTTGCAATGAAATAAAACAACCAGCAGGAGACAAAATCTCTACTTCTTCTCTTGAAACTCTCATCATAGTTTGGGGTATAGGTAGTCGTAAATTAAACTTCAATCACAAGTTGATGTTTATACAGAGAATTTAGGGTGAATAGTCGCAAGAAAATCACTGCGACGGGCTTGGATATCTTGGAAGGTAATACTCTTTAGGCGTTCAACGGAGAAATCTTCGCAGACAAATGACGCGAGGACTGTTGCGTTAACCATGCTTTCAAATAAATCATCAAGTTTAGGGTTAAGCTGTGATTGTGAGGCAAGAGTTCCAGCTAGCGCACCAAGGAAACAATCGCCTGCACCAGTAGGGTCAACCACTTTACTTAGTGGGTAGGCTGGAATACGTAAAATTTGATAATCACGCTGTTGATTGTGATTCTTATGAAATAATGTAGCACCGTATTCACCATGTTTAATAATGATAGATTTAAGTCCTTTATTTAGTAACCATTCACCTGCTTCAATTGTGTTGTTAGTATTAGCAAACATTTTAGCTTCAGAATCATTGAGGATAAAGAGATCAATTTTTTGCATGACTTCGAGTAAGTTTTCTTGGTCAATTTGAATCCATAAGTCCATGGTATCTGCGATAATATAGCTTTTTTCTGCTGTGGACTGGGCAAGCATCTCTAACTGATTGATAGGAGACATATTAGCCAAAACGAGTACAGGTGTTGGCTTTAAATCTTCAGGTACATTCACTGACCAATTTTCTAGAATATCTAGAGTTACAGAATGTGTGGTGCGATCATTCATGTTCTCATGATACTCACCAGACCAGGCAAAAGAAGCTTGGTCCTCTTTTTGAATACCTGTTAAATTAATCGATTTAGAAGTAAATAAGTCTAGGTGTTCTTGTGGAAAATTATTACCAATAACACCAAGTAGGGATGTCTTGTCACTCCAGAAGCTAGCTGCTAGAGCCGCATAAGATGCAGAACCGCCGAGAAGGTTTGAGGCCTCTTTTTCAGGTGTTTTAACGTGGTCAATGGCAATAGTTCCACCAAAAATAACAGCTGTATCGGAGGTAGTAGGTGAGATAGAAGACATAATAAATAAGGAGGTTAAGAGGGGTGGAAAATGCTTATACGCTAGGTTTGATGCTTATTTCAATCGCTTTACTAGTAGGAGTCAAGCTGATATCTGCAATACTATCAATAGGCACGAGAGGATTAGCTTCAGGAAAATAAGCTGCAGCAGCGCCACGTGGCATATCGTAAGCAATAGCTTGAAACTTAACAATAGTACGAGTTTCATCGCCCCAATGGCTAGTAATATCTACAAACTGCATAGGCTTGATGCCTAGTTCTTTTAAATCGTCAGGATTGATAAAGATGATGCGGCGAGCATGTGCAATACCTCGGTACCTATCATGCATACCATAAACAGTAGTATTATACTGATCATGACTACGTAGGGTTTGTAAGATAAGATGCCCAGGAGCTACTTCAAAAGAGCTTAATTCATAATTAGAAAAATTAGCTTTCTTAGTATGTGTCTCCCACACTCTATTTCTGGCCGAATTAGGGAGATAGAACCCTTCGTTTTGACGGACACGAGCGTTAAAATTCTCAAAACCAGGAATAGTTTGCTCAATAGACTTGCGAATTTGGTCATAATCATTACGCCAAACTTCCCATGGCAAACTTTTATTTGAGCGTAGAGTTGCTTGAGCAATATGCGTGATAATCGCCACTTCACTCTTAAGATTATCTGACACAGGTTCTAAAGTGCCTTTAGACATATGCACAATACTCATAGAATTTTCACAAGAAATAAATTGTGGGCCAGTTGCTTGATGGTCGACATCGCTACGACCTAAACAAGGCAAGATGAGACCAATCTCTCCAGTGACGAGGTGGCCACGATTTAATTTAGTGCCGATATGAGCTGTAAGACGACAGTTTTTTAGAGCTTGGGCTGTATAACGTGTATCAGGAGATGCCTGGAGGAAGTTCCCGCCTAAACCAATAAAAATTTTCCCAGCTTCGGCGTGCATCGCTTTAATTGCTGAAACAACATCATAGCCGTGAGCACGTGGGGATTTAAATTTAAAGACCTTGTCTAAACGGTCATGAAACTCTTTTGGCATCTTTTCGAAAACTCCCATGGTGCGATCACCTTGAACATTACTGTGACCACGAACAGGGCACAAACCTGCGCCTTCTTTACCGATAGCTCCGAGCATGAGGTGCAGGTTAGTAATTTCTTGAATAGTAGCAACTGCATTTTTTTGTTGCGTGATACCCATAGCCCAACAAGTGATAATACGCTTCTTAGTTTTAGCGATAGTTTGAGCTAAACCTTTGATCACTTCTTTGCTGATGCCTGATTTGGCAACGATGTCCTCCCAGCTCGTGCCTTTCACAGCTGTTTCAAAAGCTTTAAACCCTTGGGTTTCATTCTCTACAAAGTCCCAATCGACAAGGCCCTGCTTAGTATTGATGAGCTCAAAAATAGCTTTGTTAACCCCACGAATCAGCGCAAAATCACCATTAGGCTTAACCTGTAAATATTCACTCGCAAGTGAAGTACTTTTATTAAGCATTCCTGAAATTTTTTGAGGATGAGCAAAGCCTAATAAACCAGCTTCTACCAGTGGATTTACTGCGATAATTTTACCTCCATTCTCAACTGTGCTTTCAAGAGCACTTAACATACGAGGGTGATTAGTACCTGGATTTTGCCCAATACAAAATACAATATCAGCCGCCTTGAAATCATCTAGCGTTACGGTGCCTTTGCCTATGCCTACAGATTCAGTCATCGCAGCACCACTCGATTCGTGACACATATTTGAGCAATCAGGTAAATTATTTGTACCAAATTTACGCACAAAAAGCTGATATAAAAATGCAGCCTCATTACTTGCGCGTCCAGATGTATAGAAAATAGCATCATCTTTGCTAGGTAGAGATTTGAGCTCACTACCCAAAATTTGAAAAGCTTCATCCCACTCAAGAGTTTCAAAATGAGTCGCGCCCTCTCTACGAATAACAGGTTGAGTGAGTCGACCTTGTTGTTCATACCAATAATCACTCTTACTTAGTAAATCATCGACGCTATACTTCTTAAAAAAGTCAGCAGTAATAGTGCGACTAGTAGCTTCAGAAGCAATAGCTTTGGCACCATTTTCACAAAATTCAGTTATAGCACGCTCTTCATCAGGGTCAGGCCAAGCGCAACTAGGGCAATCAAAACCACCAAACTGATTTAAGCCAAGTAAAGCCTTAGTCCCACGTAGAGGGTCTGCCTGTGAAAATACATGTTTAAGAGACGAAGTTACGGCGTGATTACCTGCTGCCCATGTCTTAGATTTTTTCTGCTCTAACAAATGAGCTTCTTCAAAAGGAGTGTCTCCAAGTTGAAGATTTAAATCTTGAGTAGATTTTTTTGCTGTAGATTGAGCTAAATTCATGCATTTCATGTACCATAACCTAACTAATAAATCAATTGAATCTAACTAGAATATTTAGAATTTCACCTATTTTAAAAAGTCTCAACTTGTCATTTTAAAAGGCTCAGCTTATACCCTATACATGAGCTTGAATAACGAACAAATTTTAGAAATACTCAAAACTATCAAATACCCTGGATTCTCTCGAGATATTGTCGCGTTTGGACTTATTCAAAGTATCGATATTAAAGATGATGAAGTAACTGTTAAACTTACCATCCAAACCCGTGATGCAGACATTCCTAGGCAACTCTACGGTCAAATCAGAGAAGCTCTTGAAAACATGGAAGATATTAGAGTCGCCCAAGTCGACATCGAAATCAAAGAGCCCCCTCAAGCCATGGGGAAAAAGCCTTTAAAAGGTGTTAAAAAAGTTATAGCCATTGCATCAGGCAAGGGCGGGGTAGGTAAATCAACCACCGCAACTAACCTGGCTGTAGCCTTAGCAGCCCAAGGGCTCAAAGTTGGACTCTGTGACTGTGATTTATATGGACCATCTGTAGCGCACATGATGGGTAACGAAGAAACACCCTATGTCGATAACAACGACCGTATGATACCACAAAAAGCACATGGAGTAGCGTTCATGTCTATGGGGTTACTGCTCCAAGACGACGCTCCCGTGATTGTGCGTGGGCCTCTAGCCACACGTTACACCCAACAATTTTTAGAGGATGTCGCTTGGGACTTTGAAGGAGAGCTCGACATACTCATCTTAGATTTACCTCCAGGGACAGGTGATATCCAACTCACGATTGTGCAAACGGTCGATTTAACAGGAGCTATTATTGTAACTACGCCGCAAGAAGTAGCTCTTATTGATGCTCGAAAAGCCGTCAGCATGTTTGAAAAAGTCAACGTGCCTTTACTAGGTCTCATCGAAAACATGGCATGGTTCGAATGCGAACACGGCAAGAAATACTACCTCTTTGGCAAAGACGGAGGGCACAGGGAAGCTAAGCAACTAGGAATACCACTATTGGCTCAAGTCCCACTCGAAGAGCAGACAAGAGAGCAAGCGGATCAAGGGTTGCCGGCGGCGGCGCTTAAACCTAAACATAGTCCAACAAGCAAGATATTCACCGAGTTGGCTAAAACCTTTATTTAATGCTGTCTAGGTTGTTCCTTAAGACTCGCAGTAGGTTTCTACAGCTTCGCCTTAAGCGCCTACTATCCAGCATCAACTAAAGGTTTTTATGGTTTTTATAAGAGGTTTGAAAAGCCTTATTTTACTCAATCTACATCGTTCTTTAAGGGCGTGGCAGTAGGTCTCTACAGCCAACCCTTAAACGCCTCGTATCTCAAGCAAACTAAGACTTTTTTTATTCAATAAGTGATATAGGAAACATCGAAGAGATTGTTCAAAAGCTTCGCCTTAAGCGCCTACTATCCAGCATCAACTAAAGGTTTTTTCTAGGTATTTTTTATTTAATAAGTAATATAAGAAACATGAAACGTACTCATAAAAAAAATTATGTATTTTTCCTTATCAATTTTAGGGATTTTTTTCCTTGGTTGCATTTTACTTTTAGGTGGATTTTATCATCAAACTTTTATTCATGCATCGTCAATGCGTAATGAGATCTTGGTATCTGAAGATGGGTTTAAACCTAAAATACATCTTTATTTAGGTAGAGATAGGCAAAAGTCTGTGCGCAATAAAACTATTATTCCTTTTCTTTTTTCTTATACTCTTCCAGTTCTAGATGGAACATATTCAATTTATTTTAGAAAAACTTCAAATGTTGGAGTAGCTGTATATAATTACGATAAGGTAGAGTATGTTAAATTTACTAAATTAGTTGTTAAAATAGGAAATGAAGAAAAATCTATCCTTAATAATCATAATTCTCAAAAAATAAAGTTAAACTATGTTAATAGCAAAGGAACCAATAGTGTGGTTGATTTGGAATTAAATGGCAAAACTAAGGGTGAAGAACCTATAACCCTAATATCTTCTGGAATTGCAACTAGGTATGATGGCTCAACATTTCCTTTTAGTTACATAAAAACTTGGAAAAAAGTTGAAAGCACGAGATCAGGGCTTGCTATAAGCTTCGCTGAATAAACGATACTCAAACTAGTGCTGCTCTAATTAAAATCTTTGTTGCGTCGGACTTTTTATTTTTTTTTATTTGTAATGGTTAGCTTACGCAAGTAATCGAGTCTTTCGGCGATGCGTTTTTCGAGGCCGTTGTGGGTGGGGGTGTAGTAGCTTTTTCCTTGTGGGAGGTAAGCTTGGGGGATGTAGTTGTCCTCTCCTTCATGGGAGTAGAGGTACTCTTGTTCGGCGTCTGTGACGCCTGCACTTTTGGCAAGTTTTTTGCGGCTTTTGGTTTTGAGGTGTTCGGGGACAGCGAGGCTCTCTCCTGATTTGATATCAGAGATGGCTTGGTTAATACCCATGTAAGCGCTGTTTGATTTGGGCGCTGTGGCTAGATAGACTGTGGCGTGAGCTAGAGGGATTCTACCCTCTGGCATGCCAACTAATTCAAAGGCAGCAAAAGCGTCATTAGCCACTCTTAGAGCGTTTGAGTCGGCAAGCCCAATATCTTCGCTAGCTGAGATGACGAGCCTGCGAGCAATAAACCTTGGGTCTTCCCCACTTTCGAGCATTTTAGCAAGCCAGTAGAGCGCTGCGTCTGGGTCTGATCCTCTAATGGATTTAATAAATGCGGAGATAATGTCGTAGTGGTCATCATCGCTGTACTTGAGAGCTTTTTGTTGAATAGAGGATTCTATGTCAGCTAGACTGATACTTAGGGTCTCATTATCAGTTTGACTGTCTAATTGTTGGTTATCTAATTCTTGATTGGCGGTGCTGAGTACTGCAAGCTCTAGGGCATTAAGTGCTTTTCTTGTATCACCTTCGGCGTAAGTGGCGAGATGGTGTAATGCCTTATCTGGAATAGAAATAGGTGTAGGTATGACTGCAGGAAAACCTCGCTCTTTGTCACTGAGGGCTTGTCTAAGTTTGGTTATAATTGCCTCATGGCTTAGAGGGTTGAGTTGAAAGATTTGCGAGCGAGAAATGAGCGCTCCATTAAGGTAAAAATAGGGATTATGTGTAGTGGCTCCTATAAATCTAATGTCGCCTTCCTCTAAATAGGGTAGTAGGACATCTTGCTGTGATTTTGTAAAACGATGAAGCTCATCAATAAAAATAATGGTTTCTTGATTTTTTAGTTGTGCGTATTGCTGCGCTGTTTCTATTTTTTTGCGTAAATCAGAGACATTAGATTCGACACCGTGTAGGCTTTCAAATCTAGCACCTGTTTGTCTAGCGATACATCTAGCTAGAGAGGTCTTACCTGTGCCAGGAGGGCCGTAAAAAATGAGTGAACTAAAACAATCAGAATCGAGCGCTCGCCTTAGTAGTTGACCTTGCTTGAGCAGATGTTCTTGCCCAATGATTTCATCTAGGTTTTGCGGTCTGAGTCTGCTTGCTAAATTTTGTTTGCTTGATTTTTTTTGATGCCTGTCACTCTGATTAGATGTAGGGTCGCTAGAATCAAAGAAGAGGTCAGGCATAAAAATTAGGCAAGCGCAGGTTCAGGTTAAACCGCTGAAACCACTAAGTTAATTATAGTCATCATCATTATCATAACCATAGTTGAGATTGTCTGAATCTTCTTCGAAGTCCGCAAAATCGGCAAATTCACTAAATTTATCACTAGATTCAAAGTCTTCTTCGTTGAGTTCTTTGGTTTCTAATTCTAGATCGAGGAAAGACTCAATGAGTACGCTGGGGTCGTTCTCACGCATGAGTGATTCACCAACGAGGACAGCGTTGGCGCCTGCTTCGAGTACACGTTTGGCATCAGCTGTAGTTTTTATACCTGATTCAGATACGAGGAGAACATCATCTGGCACTTCCTCAGCTAGCTCTTCGGTGGTGGCAAGGTCAGTGGTGAATGTCTTAAGATTACGGTTATTGATGCCGATAAGATCGGCTCCTAAATCAAGAGCAATATCCATCTCTCTTAAGTCATGAGTTTCAACGAGGACGTCGAGTTGTAAATCGATAGCTTCTTGATAGAGGTCGTAGAGCTTGGCTTCTTCGAGTCCAGCTACAATGAGCAACACAGCGTCTGCTCCTGCTATGACAGCTTCGTAGAGTTGTGCTCGATGCACAATGAAGTCTTTGCGTAAGATAGGTGTAGTGACTTCCTTGGCTGCTTGAGCTACGTAGTTGAGATGGCCTTGAAAATATTTTTCGTCAGTGAGTATAGAGAGGCAGTTAGCTCCTGCTTGCTCGTAAATATTAGCTTGTTTAAGGGCATCAAAATTAGGGTCAATCACACCGGCTGATGGTGAAGCTTTTTTGATTTCAGCGATAACGCCTAAGAAGCGACTACCTCGATTGAGTGCAGACCTAAAGCCTTTGAAATCATCACGCAAAAAGGCAGCTGCTTTGAGCTTTTCCTCTTGAAGTAGGAGTGGTTCTATTTCTTGGTGCTTATAAGCAATAATTTCGTCGAGTTTATTCATGGAAGGGTATAAAAAAGTCGGGGTTAATCAAACTAGTTGTATCGTGAAATATTCTTAAATTTGAAACGCTTGAATAGCAAGCTTAACTTGCTCTTCGAGGGTTGTGTTTTGCATATTTATCGGTTTAAGCCATGTTTCTTTGCGAAACCATGTGCGCTGACGCTTGGCATATTGCCGAGTACGGATACTAAGTGTTTCTTGGCACTTTTCCTTAGTGATACCTCCATCTAATAATTGTTCAATGAGTTCGTAACCTATAGCCTTGCGACATGTTTTAGAGGCGAGACCTCTGCTGGCTCGCACTTCGTCAATGGCGCCTTGCTCAAGCATGATGTGACTACGTTGAGCAATTCTGTCGTTGAGGACAGGGGTTTCCCAGTCGAGGTAGATGCCACGTAGTTTTTGATTAATAGTGGATTCTTGTTGTCTCCAAGTGTTTTTTACTTGTGACATCGGTTTGTCAGTCATGAGGCAAATCTCTAAAGCCCTTATAAGGTAGCGTTGGTTATACCGATTGAAATCTGGGTTGTGGTAACTGTCTGGGTCCAGCTCCTCAAGTTGAGCTTGCAGTTGCTCAATAGTTTGGGTTTCAAGTTGTGCGCGTAGCTGAGGATCTCCTGCAGGAATAGGCGAAGAGCCATGAGTCAGGAACTTGAGATAAAGCCCAGAACCGCCTACAAAAATAAGTGGTTGCCCACTAGCTTTAAATTCTTCGATTTTGGCTAAGGCTAATTGCCTGTATTGAGCCGCATCAAATTCATCAGAAATAGAGAAAAACTCATAGAGGTGGTGTGGAGCTTGAGTGTATTCATCTGCACTTGGGCATGAAGTCAGTATAGGCAACCCTTGGTAGACTTGGTAAGCATCAGCATTAATAATATGCCCATCGAGCTTGTTAGCTAAAGCAATAGCAAGGCTTGATTTGCCTGAGGCTGTAGGGCCACAAATATAAAAATTCATGAGTCAGTATTTTCATAAAAAATGCCCACTAATTACTTAGTAGGCATCTTATTAAAATAATTAAAGTATCAATTATTCGGCGCCTGCGTTTGGATTGAGCCCTCCTTTTTTAAAGGCGTAGATATAAGCGCAAGTAAGTAAACCAAGAAAGCCAAGTATAGACCACAGAGCCATACTGTGTTCACCAATCATTTCTTTGTACATCACTGACCAAGGGTAGAGAAAGACGACTTCTAAGTCAAAAATGACAAATAGCATGGCGATGAGGTAATAGTGTACATTGAATTTAGGTGCACCAGAACCAATCGGTAGTGAGCCACATTCGTAAGCGCTATCTTTCATAGCGCTACGATGAGCTCGCTTACCTAGTAACATACTTAATATAATAGCAGTTCCTGCAAATCCTAATACAATGATAACTTGTAAGAGAAGAGGGAGGTACTGGCTAAGCATGGTAAATAAGCTTTGAAATTACTCAGCAGGTAGAATTTCTCTCTCTTGAGCGAACTCTTTGAGTTTTTCTACTTGTTTGTAAGATTTTTCGAATTTTTCGATGAAGCCGCGGTTTACGAGTGTTTGTAATTTTTCGTAAGCACGTAAGCGGAGCATTTCTTCGCCACCACTAACAGCATTTCTCGCTTTGAGGCGCTCATAAATCTTTTCAAAAAGGTCATTAAAAGCAAGGAATTCTGTTTCTTGTAATAAGACTCTTACTAACTCATCAGTGACATGGTCAGGTAATTTGCGTGTAAATTTAGTTGTTTTAGAAGGCATGATTGACAGCAAGATACACTAGATGAGCCCTTTTGGGAACTAAAAAATCGATAAAATAGCCTTACTGCCTTGACTTTAGAATTTTAATTGAGCATTATCCCCAACATTTTGTTTGGGTTTTAAGGTGCATTTAGCCTTTAGTAGCCCAATTTCGTTAGTTAGATTTTAAATAGATAAAAAATATATGGGTAAGAGTTTATATCAAAAAGTTTGGGAAGCTCACAGTGTTAAAACTTTGAGTGATGGACGTACACAGTTATTAATTGGTACACATTTAATTCACGAGGTCACGAGTCCTCAGGCATTTGGCATGATGCGTGAATTAGGTTTAAAGGTTCGTTTCCCACAAAGAACATTTGCCACAGTTGATCATATCGTACCTACACAGAATCAACAGCAACCATTAGAAGATAGATTAGCAGATGAAATGCTCAATGAATTGCGTAAGAATGCAGATGAATTCGGCATTACTTATTTTGACTTAGCTAGTGGTAAGCAAGGTGTGGTGCACGTAGTAGGACCTGAGCAAGGGATCACTCAACCAGGTACAACGATTGCTTGTGGTGATTCACACACAGCGACACACGGTGCTTTTGGTGCGATTGCTTTTGGTATTGGCACGACTCAAGTGCGTGACGTACTTGCGACTCAGACCATTGCTATGGGTGGGCTTAAAGTTCGTCGCATCAATGTGAATGGTAAGTTAAGCCCAGGTGTTTATGCTAAGGACGTAGCTCTACATATTGTTAAGGTGTTAGGTGCCAAGGGTGGTATTGGTTTTGCTTATGAATATGGTGGTAATATCTTTGATGAGTTCACTATGGAGGAGCGCATGACCGTGTGTAACATGTCTATCGAAGGTGGTGCACGTTGTGGTTATGTAAATCCTGACCAAAAAACTTTTGATTACCTCGAAGGTCGTAATTACTCACCAAAAGGTGCCGACTGGGATATCGCAGTTGAGCGTTGGAAGAGTTTTGCCTCTGATGCTGACACCGTTTATGATGATATCGTAAATATCGATGCAGCAGATATTGCTCCTACCGTGACTTGGGGTATTTCCCCAGATCAAGGTATAGCTGTGTCAGACACTATCCCTGATCCAGAACAAGCTGCTACTCCAGAAGACAAGGCAAGCATTATCGAAGCTTTGGAATACATGAAACTTCCAGCTGGTCAGCCAATCAAAGGTACTGCGATTGACGTGGCCTTTATTGGTTCATGTACCAATGGTCGTATTTCTGACTTTAGAGAAGTAGCTAAATACATCAAAGGCAAGAAAGTAGCTGCTAATGTTAAGGCTATCGCTGTACCTGGCTCACAGGTGGTTGATGTCATGGCTAAACAAGAAGGTTTGGATAAAATCTTTACCGAAGCAGGTTTTGAATGGCGTGCCGCAGGTTGCTCTATGTGTCTTGCGATGAACCCAGATAAGCTTATTGGTGATCAAATTTGTGCTTCTTCTTCTAACCGTAATTTTAAAGGTAGACAGGGTAGCCCAATTGGTAGAACTGTCCTAATGAGTCCTGTCATGGTAGCTGCTGCAGCTATCGAAGGTGGCATTGCTGATGCTCGCGAAACATTTAACTTTTAACAAACCAAAACTATGATTGAACCTATTAAACAAGTTGTTGGTACAGGCGTACCTATTCCAGGTGCTGACATTGACACCGATCGTATTATTCCTGCGCGTTTCATGAAATGTGTGACTTTTGATGGTCTTGGAGAGTACGCTTTCTACGATGTACGTTATGATAATGACGGTAAAATTACTGATCATATTCTAAATGATGCTGATTATAGAGATGCTGATATTTTAGTAGCTGGCATTAATTTTGGTTGTGGCTCATCTCGTGAGCATGCACCACAAGCATTGGTCAAATACGGCTTCAAAGCTATTATTGCTGAATCATTTGCTGAAATTTTCTTTGGTAACTCAACCACACTTGGCTTGCCTTGTGTTATTGGTTCTAAGGAAGATGTGGATGCTCTCAAAGCAGCGTTACAAGCTGACGCAACATTAGAGGTGAAAGTTGATGTAGAAAGCCTGACTGTTAGTTATGCTGATGTGAGTTTTGCTGTAACTATGCCTGCTTCTGCTGTGGAGGCATTAACCTCAGGTAACTATGACCCGATTAATGAGCTATTAGCCGCAGAGCAAGAGGTAACTGCCACATTAAATGCTCAAGCTTACTTAGCTTAATTATTAGTAGCTAAATACTTTATTAAAAGCCCAAGTGTGTTTTGCATACTTGGGCTTTTTTGCGCCCTTTTTTATGAGCTAAAGGCATTTTTGCAAACATATCATTTGACTAATTTGATACTTGCCAAAATGTCGGTGATTATCTAGCTTTTCTGCATATGTTAGTAAGAAATTATTTTGTAGGGTTAGTATGCATAATCTCTAGTTTAGCACTAGTCACGGCTCAATCTGAGTCAGAGACATGGGTCGATAAATTAGAGTTTTCTCTGTATGCTTCAGCTAATGGTAAGCAGGGCGCATCGGAGTCTGATAATATGATTTTGGGCTTAGAGGCTCAATATGATAATGAGGCAGGTTCAGTTTGGGATTTGATGGTTCAAGGTGACTTGCAACGCACCAAAAACCGTACTGTAGAGCGCTCATATGAGCTCAGCTTGGATTACGCTAAGAGTTATACTAGCAGTCCTTGGGGCTGGTATACAGGCGTAGATTACGAAGCAGATGCCTTCCAAGAAATAGAAAAAGAAACCAGTGCTAATTTTGGAGTACTATTAGACCTGTTTGAGTATCTAGGCAAAGATAAGCAAATTGATGAACAACGTTCACATGATTGGCAGTTAGGCTTAGGTGCGGTTTATACTAATTCAGAAGACTCAGCAGGTGTTACCACTGAGGGGCAGGGTTTTACTATCGGTTATGATTACGCTTATGAATCAGAGGGTAGTTATACCTTTGAGCAACATCTAGGTTATGAATTTTACCCAGACGAAGATGAGTTAGATACTATCGCTTTAGAAAATAGTGTTACTTTCCCTTTTGCTGCTAACCGTAACCTTAAACTCAAGCTTGGCTTGGATTATGAGTATTACCCTAATACAAGTGGAGGCGCAGAAGACTATGAGTTCTCCTACTACAGTAATATTGTGTGGAACTTTTAGTAGGCGCATAGACACATAGGTGTATATAATTATCGAATTAAGTTACAAAAACTTGGTTCAACGAAATAAAAGTGAAAGTTGAGATTTACTTGTGAGGCATCTAAATTATAAAGTGATTTTGCAAAGCTTTATTACTTTAAAATAGATGTCAAAAATTCAAGTTCTCAGCGATATACTCGCATCACAAGTCGCCGCTGGAGAGGTCGTCGAAAGACCTGCTAGTGTGGTGCGTGAGCTTGTTGACAACGCCTTGGACGCAGGGGCTACCAAAATTGAGGTCGTCTTACACCAAGGTGGTCAATCTCTTATCAGGGTGTCTGATAATGGTAGCGGCATGAGTGCAGATGATATGCATATGAGTATTCAGCGTCACGCCACGAGTAAAATTGCAGAGGTAGAGGACTTACATGATATCCAAACCCGTGGTTTTAGAGGTGAAGCATTACCTAGCATGCTGAGTGTTTCAAGATTTAAGCTGGCATCCAAAGACCAAGAGAAACAGCAAGATGAGCTAGGCCATGAACTTATTATTGAGGGCGGAGAACTCGTCAAAGAAAGCCCAGCTATGATACCTCAGGGAACGATCATAGAGGTCAAAGATTTGTTTTACAATGTGCCCGCTCGTCGCAAATTCCTCAAGAGTCAAGGAGCTGAAAGCGGACAAGTAGATAAAATACTACGCCAGTTAGCCCTGTCAGCACCATATGTACATTTTATTTTTAAACGCGATGGCAAGTTGATTTTTGATTGGCCAGCGGTGACTAAATACCAAGAGCGAATCGCTCAATCCATAGGTGGATTACTAGCTGAATCTCTCATTAGTTTAGAGCAGACAGATAGTGATGCAGAAATAAGCTTGCAAGCGGCATTCCTTCCACCGTCTTTTGCCACAAAAACCCGTAAGCAGCAGCAATTTTTTGTCAATGCACGTCCCGTGGAAAATGCTATGCTCAGCTACGTGCTACGTGATGCCCTTGATTCAGTTGAATGGAGACGACAATTCCCTCTAGCATGGATTTACCTCACCATTAAGCCCAATCAAGTGGATGTGAATGTCCATCCCGCCAAAAAAGAAATCCGCTTTTCGAATGAAGCTCAAGTCCGCAGTTTTGTACTCAGAGCTTTGAGCCAAGCTTGGCAACAATGGCAAATAGAGCAACATGCCGCACAAGCTCCAACCACAGAGCTCAACCCTGATGGTTATAGAGTGGTAGAGAGAGTGGCAGAGGATTCAACTCCAGTTCAGTTAACCCCTTCTCCTTTTCCTTCTCCGCCTCAACTAGCTGAAAACCCACCCATTAGCTATAACTCCAATCAGGATTTATCACAACAAGAGGTGCCTGCTCCAGCTATTGATACACAAGCTTTAGGAGAGCTTAAGCACAGTAGTTCACAGGATAATTTTAAAGAATTATTCAATGTCACTGAGCAGGATAGTGCTGAGCAAGGATTCACCCCCTTGGCCTTGTTAGATAACCAGTATCTACTTGTGCAGAATCAACAGTCCTTATCCGTCATTCATGCTAAATTTGCTCAAGAACGCATCATCTATGAGCAGCTTATGCCACAAGAAGCTCAACAAACAGAACTGCCATCACAGCAATTACTCTTACCTGAACTCATAGAATTATCAGTCGAGGATAAAGCACTATGGCAAGAAAACCAAACCAGCTTTGAGCAAGCAGGGTTTGAGATTGAATCTTTTGGGGTGCAAACAGTTCAGCTATGTGCTGTTCCTATGTGCTTTAGTCTGAGTCATGCCCACGAGTTATTCTTGCAAATGCTCAACAACCTATCTCAGTGGCAGAGCAAACAGCACACCCAGCAAGTACCATGGCAAGAATTCTGCCTCAAAATGACCAAAGTAGCCACCCACGGTTGGAAATTAGAATTCAGCCAAAGTCAGTCATTTATTGAGCGCCTACTCCAAACAGCGCAACCTTATCAAAGCCCAACGGGTAAGCTCATTTGGAAGACGTTCAGACCGCAAGATTTAGAACGCTTTTTCCAAGGTTAATTGAATTTCATGGAGCCTTTACTCGACGTCATACATCAGGATGCCGACTTTGTCGTGATCAACAAGCCTAGTGGGTTACTCTCAGTTCCAGGGCGTGGAGCAGACAAGATTGACAGCGTCACCCACCGAGTTCAACAACTCTTCCCCGACTGTATAGATATACCCGTAGTGCACCGCCTAGACATGGACACCTCAGGCCTCATGGTCGTAGCACTCACCGCTCATGCGCAACGGCATCTATCCATCCAATTCCAAGAGAGGCAGACCAAGAAATATTACGAAGCCTTACTAGAGGGTAGGTTAGACAAGCTCACAGATGAGCAGAGCGGCACTATAGAGCTGCCCTTTAGATTAGATGTAGATAATCGCCCTATTCAGATATATGATCCAGAGCAGGGCAAGATAGGTATCACTCATTGGAAAAAAATAGCGATAGAAGGCGATTATACTAGAATATTCTTTGAGCCAGTCACAGGCCGCACCCACCAACTGCGACTGCATGCCTACCATGAAAAAGGCTTAGGCATACCTATTGTTGGAGACCCATTTTATGGCAATGGAACACAAGCAGGGCAGATGAAATTACACGCCTGCGAACTCAGCTTTTATCACCCAAATACTCAAGAATGGCTCACCTTTAAATCAAGACCAAATTTCTAACTGGGCTACTAAATCACAGAAGCTCACTTTTTCTTAAAAAGGTCTTGATTCAAAAAATAAAAAAGGTTAATCATGAGCCCTCCAAAGTCCAGCAGACTTTAGAAACTAAAAAGCCCTATGGTGTAATTGGTAACACAACGGATTTTGATTCCGTCATTTCAGGTTCGAGTCCTGATAGGGCTACCACAGGTTTATATAAAAAAATACCTGTTAAAAATACTTATTTTACAGCTCTTTCTCTGTGCTCATGTAACTTTGACAACACTGCGCGCCACGTTCTCGTTCCCCCTAGGCACAAAAAAGCTCACCATTAAAAAATGATGAGCTTTATATGGTGCGCAGAGGGGGATTATGCTGATAACTTTGTTATCACCCTCTACAAGTAAGGATGGCGCTGCCATCAGGTTTTTGATGCTCCGGTTATTAGATATAACCTATGCATCTGTAGTCGAATAGTTTGATTGAAATCAAACTAGTTCTCGCATCCCCTCTACACAAAAAAAGACAATCTCTAAAAGAGAGTGCTTTTTTATATGGTGCGCAGAGGGGGACTCGAACCCCCACAGCCTAAGCGGCCACTAGATCCTTAGTCTAGCGCGTCTACCAATTCCGCCACCTGCGCGTGTGGAGGCAAAGTATTAGCCAACTTTTATGGAGGATACAAGTTTTTTTTTGCTTTTATTTTAGAAGTTTTTGCTTTAGAAAACCTAGCATGAGTTCCACAGTTTTAGAATTTGAAAAACCCATTGCAGCCCTTGAAGAACAACTTGCTTCTTTGAAGGAAAAAGGAAATAGCCAAGAATTAGATTTCAGCGAAGAAATCAAGAATATGGAGGCTAAGATTAAGACTATGAGAACTGAGGTTTTTGAGAACCTTACTTCATGGCAGCGTGTGCAGATTGCACGTCACCCACTCAGACCTTTCATGTTAGATTATGTCGAGCATATGTGTGATGATTTCCTTGAGGTGCATGGTGATCGTCATATTGGAGATGATGCTTCTATGCCGGGTGGTTTTGTGACTTTGGGTGATTATCGTTGTGTGGTGATTGGGCATCAAAAAGGTAGAGATACCAAAGAGAGCATCAAACGTAACTTTGGTAGTGCTCATCCAGAGGGTTACCGCAAAGCGTTGCGTCTGATGAAGCTCGCTGAAAAATTTAATTTACCAGTGATTAGTCTAATTGATACTCCAGGTGCTTTTCCTGGTATTGGTGCTGAAGAGCGCAATATTGCCGAAGCCATTGCTTACAATTTAGGTGAGATGAGTCAACTCAAGGTACCTATCGTAGCTGTTGTTTTAGGCGAAGGTGGTTCAGGAGGAGCTCTAGGTATTGGTGTGGCTGATAAGGTGTTAATGTTTGAAAATGCTTACTATTCAGTGATTAGCCCAGAGGGTTGTGCTGCTATTTTATGGAAGCACCGTCAGCATGCGCCAGAAGCTGCCGAAGCGATGAAAATTACCGGTAAAGATTTGCAGAAATTTGAACTCATTGACAAAAGTATTGCAGAGCCACTTGGTGGGGCTCACCAAGATCCAAAATCAGCTGCAGAATCACTCAAGCAAGCTATTATTGCTGAGTTAGATGAGTTGTCAGCATTGGATATAGATACACTTCTCAATAATCGCTATGAGAAGTACAGAAAGTTCGGCGCTACTATTTCATAGTTACTTGTGATGACTCAGCCAACCTTTGACTATGAGCAAGAGGCTTGGTTAAAGCATCAGCAGTGGTCTATTGGCATTGATGAGGCAGGTAGAGGCCCATTAGCAGGTCCTGTAGTGGTTGCGGCACTCAGCTTCCCTCCACATTTATTTGAGAGCTACTTAGAGGTTGAATGGGTGCAAGTACTCAATGATTCTAAGAAGCTATCCGAGAAAAAACGAGATGCCTTATATGAGAAAATCATCGCAGATACTCAGCTGTATTGGTCAGTTGCAGTGATAGATCCACCTGTAATTGATGAGGTGAATATTTTGGAGGCGACGACATTAGGCATGAATCAATGTGCGCAAGCGGTCACTCAGCAGTTAAAGGATGAAGGAATACTAACTGTTGAATATTTAATTGATGGTCGTCCTGTAAAAAATTTCACTAAAAAACATCAAGGAATAGTCAAGGGAGATAGTAAGAGCTTGAGTATTGCAGCAGCCAGTATTCTAGCTAAAGTGAAGCGTGACGAGATCATGTATACAGCTGCCAAGGAATATCCAGAATACGCTTTTGATAAGCATAAAGGTTATGGTACTAAAATTCATATGACAGCTTTAGCAAATCACGGAGTATGCCCCCTACATCGCAGGAGTTTTGCTCCAGTAGCTAATATAAACGCTAAGTTATAAAATTTATTTAAAAGAATAAAACTTATAAAAAAAGCCACTCTGATTTTCAGAGTGGCTTTTTTGTTTTAATAGCTCAATTATTAAGGCTATGAACGCTTGTCTTTTTCAATCAGAGCGTAGGCATTATGTGTGTGAATAGATTCCTCGTTTTCGATTTCAACACGGTACCAAACAATCTTATTATTTTTGTTGAGGTAGTTAGCTACTTCGCGAATGACATCTTCAACAAAACCTGGGTTGTTGTAAGCTTGCTCTGTGACAAATTTTTCATCAACACGCTTGAGTAGACTGTAGAGCTGAGCGCTACCGAGTTCTTCGAGCTCACTGATGAATTGATCCATGTTGAGATTGAGTATATTCTCGAATCTTACAGCAAGGCGGATGAACCCACGTTGGTTATGTGCACCGTACTCACTAATTTCCTTAGAACAAGGACAGAGAGTAGTAATAGGTACATGGATATTTAGGATTGAATCAGTCGCGTTCTCAGAAGCTTCGATTTCAAAACTTAGATCATAATCAAGCAAACTCTTTTGACCACTGACAGGTGAGGTTTTTTCTCTGAAATAAGGAAACTCAGTTTTAATATAAGCCTTATCTCCTCCAATTTTTTCAAGGAGTAATTGAGGAAAGTTGAGTAAGCCTGCAATATCAAAAGTGTAGTTAGTCTTGAGCGTTTCGACGAAGCGACTCATGTGAGTGCCCTTGTACTCTTCGGAGAGAGATACCGTCATTGTCCAAGTAGCCACACTGCTGACTTCTTGTCCCTCATTACAGAATGTAATAGGTGAGCGCAGGCTTCTGATACCTACTTTATCGAGAGCAATGCCACGATGATCTTGTAGGCTTTGTATGTCTTTTAGAGATTTTTCCATGATTCTAAAACAAAATAGCAAGCCAGAAGCTTGCTATATTTTGTGCAAAAACAAAGTAGAATATACTTTATTTAAGTAAGTTAACTGCTCTTGCTCTTTTGATTTCTCTAGTGATTTGACGGTGAACTTTAGCAGATACACGAGTCACGTTACGAGGAAGGATACGACCTGTAGGAGTAGTAAACTGAGCTAAGAATTCTGGATTTGTATAAACGATTTGCTCAGCAGGTAAGTTGATACGACGTCTAGGTGACTTACGGTTGTGTACACGAAGAGCAATACGTCTTTCGATTGTTTTTGGTTCTGACATAATAAAATAGTTTAAAAATTAATTACTTAAGCTCACGGTGGAGAGTTCTGCGGTTAAGAGAAGGGTTGAATTTAACTTTCTCTAAACGACCAGGTGTCAAAAGGCTTTTTTTGTTTCTAGTGCTCATGTAACGTGAAACAGGTTTGCCCAAGGCTCTCGCTTCGGTGCATTCAAGGATGATGATATCTCTAGGCATAATGAAATTTGTGGGAACTTAAAAAGTAAATGGAAGGAGAATCTAAGTTATTTTTTAATATTGTCAAGAATTAATCTGTAAATTTATAACAGAAATTGCAGTCTAACTCAGAGTTAAATTAAAATTTTTAAATATAATACAGAGGTGTATCCCCGCTTTCGCTCAGTTGTTCGATAGTGATGGCAGCTAATTTAGATTGCCAATCTTTTTCTAAATCCGCCCAAATAGCTTGCGTGATAGAACTAGAAACACCGGTATTTTCAGGAGCTAAGTAGGGTTGCACGCAGCCTAAAGCCTGAGCGACATCCAATACCGTAATAGAGGCTAAGCTGTCATTGATCTTATAACCACCATCTTTACCACGCCTACTTTGAATCATATTTTGCTTACGTAATTCGTGCAAGATTTGTCCAAG